>Ga0210015_1000800_pt1 | contig 32178 bp, 31 predicted proteins | sample CryGeymeta201522_FD_185471 | JGI IMG/M metagenome (GOLD analysis project Ga0210015, IMG submission 185471) | Groundwater microbial communities from Crystal Geyser aquifers in Utah, USA - Crystal Geyser metaG 2015-22 (SPAdes) (version 2) | ecosystem: Environmental > Aquatic > Deep subsurface >... | reverse complement strand
TTTATACCAACTTAAAAATTGGACCGCTTATTCGGTTAAAAAAGCCAAAAAAATTTTGACTATCTCCAAGGCCAGCAGGGATGATATAATTAAGTATTACCAGGTACCGGAAGAGAAGGTGGTGGTCACTTACCCAGGAATCGATAGAGTATCAAGTATTAAGTATAAGCAAAGCTTTTCTTCGAATAAAGTATCAAGTATGGAGAATATTAGAAAAAAATATGGAATTGAGGGGGATTATATTTTATCGGTAGGGACGCTTCAGCCGAGGAAGAATTATATCCGTTTAATTGAGGCTTTCTCAACCTTAACCCCTAATCCTTATACCCTAGTTATTGTTGGCAAACCCGGGTGGCTTTTTGAAGAAATTTATCAGGCGCCAAAAAAGTTTGGGGTGGAGAAAAAAGTCAAATTTTTAAACTATGTCCCCGATGAAGATTTACCTGGGCTTTATAAAGGTGCTATTTGTTTTGTTTTAGTCAGTTTATATGAAGGTTTTGGAATTCCCGTGTTGGAGGCGATGGCTAACAGTTGTCCAGTAGTGGCTTCAAATGTTTCCAGCCTACCAGAAGTGGTTGGCAAGGCAGGAATTTTGGTTGACCCTCATAATATTGAGGATATTGCTAGGGGAATTAAAGAAGCTCTGACTCGTCGGAATGAATTGGTCAAAAAGGGACTCCACCAATATCGGCAATTTAGTTGGGAAAAATGCGCCAAAGAAACCTTGGAGGTTCTAAAAAATGTTGTATTCAGAAAACATTAAAATAACCAAAAAGAGAATAATTTTTACCGATAAACACGGGAATAGACTTTCTATAAGTGAGGCTTTTAGGCGAGCTTCGGTAAGGGTTTGTAACTGGTGGGGGGATTTTAAACTTCTGATTGTTAACCGTTCTGGTTGGTGTCCTTCTTGGTGTTGGCGAAGATTTGTTTATAAATTGGCCGGGGTAAAGATTGGTAGAGGTTCTAAAATCCACGTTTTTTGTCGATTTTTCGAGCCTAAAAATATTGAGATTGGTGAAGATACTATTGTTGGTGAATATGCCTTTTTAGATGGTCGGGCAAAATTGAAAATTGGTAGTCACACCGACATTGCCTCTCAAGTTTTGATTTACAATTCCCAACACGATATTGACCATCCAGAATTTAAGGCGATTGAAGCCTCGGTAGAAATTGGCGATTATGTTTTTATTGGTCCTCGGACAATTATTCTTCCTGGAGTGAAAATTGGTAAAGGGGCAGTCGTCGCCGCTGGAGCGACAGTTACCAAAGATGTTGCCTCAAGGAAAATTGTCGGGGGAGTTCCTGCCCAAGAAATAGGCGAAAGAAAACTTAAAGACTTCCGCTACAGATTGGGCCGGACAAGACTCTTTCAATAATGGACCTTTCAATTGTTATTGTTAGTTATAACACCAAGAAGCTTTTGATGGATTGTTTGACTTCAGTTTTTACTCAGACTAAAGATTTGAATTACGAAGTTATTGTAGTTGACAATGGGTCGACGGATGAGTCGGTAAAATCAATTAAACAATTGGCGAATTACGAATTACGAGTTAAAGACAAAAAAAACAATCCGCAATCCGTAACTCGTAATCAAACAATTGTCAAATTGATCGAAAACAAGGAAAATTTAGGATTTGCGAAAGCTAATAATCAGGCCCTTCGACAGATTCGGCAAGGGCTTCGACTGAGCTCAGCCGAACGTCCTCACTGTGAACAGGCTCAGGGTGAATATGTTCTGCTTTTGAATTCAGATACCAAAATTGTCGGCAATGCTCTAAAAAAATTGGTTGATTTTGCCAAGGGAAAAGAAGAATTAGGGGTGGTTGGGCCTAAACTTTTGAATCCTGACGGAACTCCCCAGCCTTCAGTAGCCCCATTTTTTACTCTCTCAAAAGCTTTTATCTGGCTCATGACTGGCGACCGATTTTTATATTCTTCTCCATCCAGGACACGCCAGGTTGATTGGGTGATGGGAGCAGCCTTAATGGTCAAAAAGGATGTAATTAAGAAAGTGGGTTTACTGGATGAGAAATTTTTTATGTACATGGAGGAGGTAGATTGGTGTTACCGAATTAAAAAAGCCGGCTTTGAAATTTGGTTTTATCCTCAAGCGGAAATTTTTCATCTGGTTCGGGGTGGTTCACCCGAAGGAAAACAAAAAGCAATTTTAAATATTTATCAGGGTTTAATTTATTTTTACCAAAAACATTTTGGAAGACAGCAGTTAGCTGTGTTAAAATCTATCTTACTAGCGAAAGCAGTTGTGGCTTGGCTAATTGGAATTTTAAGTCGAAATGTTTATTTGAAAGAAACCTATGGTAAAGCTTTTAAATTGGTTCACCACGTTTAGCCTGAGAAGGCTATTTACGTGGCCTGCCACGTTTAATTTGAAAAAATTATTTACGTGGCTAGATAAACGTCTTTTAGAAATTGGGATTATTATTCTTTCAATCTTTATTCCTTTATATCCGAAGCTTCCTTTAATTGATATTCCTCATACTTGGGTTTATGTTAGAGCTGAAGATTTCCTGGTGGCTTTAGTTGTCGGCATCTGGTTAATTCAACTAGCTAGGCGTAAAGTTTCTTTAGCCACACCCTTAACCTTTCCTATTTTTGCTTATTGGCTGGTGGGGGGAATTTCCTTGCTTTATGCTATTTTTGTTCTTCGTCCTCATTTGGCTAACTTTTTTCCCAATGTGGCTGTTTTACATTATCTTCGCCGGATAGAATATATGATTCTCTTTTTTATTGCCGCTTCAACTATCAAGGATTTAAGGATAGTCAAAAAATATATTTTCTTTATTGCTCTGACTTTTTTTGGTGTTTGTCTTTATGGATTTGGGCAAAAGTTTTTAGGTTTTCCCGCTTTTTTGACAATGAATGAAGAATTTGCCAAGGGGATTCCTCTTTATCTTCCCCCAACCGCGAGAATGACTTCCACCTTTGCCGGTCATTATGATTTAGCCGCCTATCTTGTTTTGATGATTGCTTTCTTTGGAAGTTTAATCTTTGGGTTTAAAAATTGGCTGGTGAAAATCTTGATTTTTTTTCTTGCCTTTTTGGGTTTTATTCTTTTGCTTTTTACTGCCTCGCGAATTTCTTTTGCGGTTTATTTAATGGCTATTTCTTTTATGCTTTTTTTGCAGAAAAAAAAGTGGTTAATTATTCCCGTAGTTTTGGCAAGCCTATTTTTAATGAATTATCTTACCGGAGCTTCAGAGCGTTTTGGTAAGACCCTTCGGGTTGAACAGGTTGTTTATGATGTTCGAACAGGAAAGCCTATCGCTGCCGTTGAAGAGTTTCCTTCTCTCAAGGAAGAAGAATTACCTCTTGGAACAGGCTTCCTTGCTCTTCCCATAATTGAGACAACCCCTCCAGAGGCAACGAATGTAGCTATGATTAGAAAATCGCTTAGGACCGCCACCACGTCTTCCGAAATCGCCACTATCTCAGGAGAGTTTTTAATCAAAAGGACACTTGTTTATGATATTTCTTTTACTACCCGCTTTCAGGCAGAATGGCCAAGAGCCCTCCAGGCTTTCAAAAGAAATCCATTGATTGGAACTGGTTATTCTTCAATTTCTTTGGCAACCGACAATGATTATTTAAGAGCCTTGGGGGAAACTGGTCTTTTGGGTTTTGTCTCTTTCTTTGGTATTCTTGGTGTTTTCGGTTTGTTGGTCAGACAGGGTCTAAAAAGAATTGCTTCACCATTTACTAGAAGCATTTTAATTGGGACTACTGCCGGTCTTTTAGGATTAATGCTGAATGCTATTTTAATTGATGTTTTTGAGGCTTCAAAGGTGGCTTATGGTTTTTGGATACTTTTGGGAATTACCGTTGGTTTGGTCCAACTTATATTTCCTAAAAGAAGGTCTTTGATTAAAGAAGCAATTGAGGTGATTAAATCACCTTTAACTACAATTGTAGGTTTAAGTTTTGTCGCCCCCCTTGTTTTTTGGTCAACTTTTAAAAACTACTTTGTTGGTGATGATTTTACTTGGCTTAGATGGGCTGTTACCTCAAGATTTTCTGACATTCCTAAATTCTTTATTGCTTCACAGGGATTTTTCTATCGTCCCTTAGCCAAGATTTACTTTCTTTTAGCTCATTCATTTTTTGATTTACGACCCTACGGATATCATGTTGTTGATGTTTTGTTTCATCTTGGTTGCGCCATTGGAGTTTATCTGATAATTCTTTTAATTACCAAAAAGAAATTTGTTTCTTCGCTTGCTTCTTTACTATTTTTGATTCATCCCATTAACGCCGAATCGGTTTTATGGATATCTTCAACCTCCCATCTTTTTGCCAGCTTTTTTTATCTTTGGGGTTTTGTCAGTTATATAAAATGGAGAACCACTGACGGCAAATGGAAATATTTATTTCTTACCTTAACAATTTTAGCTTTTATTTTAGGCTTAGCCTCTCAAGAGAAAATGCTTACTTTTCCTTTGGCGATTTTATTGTACGATTTAATCTTTTACCAATTTAAAGTTGTTTCTTATCTGCCGTTCTGGATTTTAGCAATCGTTTATCTTTGGTTAAGAAATCTGGTTGCCCAAGCTCATGTTTTAAGCGGTGATTATAGCTATAATTTTAAAAACTTAGTTTTCAATTTTGCCGGTAATTTGGTTGGATACTTAGGCGAACTAATTGCCAGCTATCATTTTATTCCTGTTTATGACTGGTCTAGAGTTTTCTTGCGTGCCCACAAAATTATCGCTTTAGCAGTTTTAATATTAGTGGCCCTGGTTATTGGTAAACTTCTTAAAAGAGTTAAATTTAGAGAATGGTGGGTTCATAAAGAGTTTAGATTGATAGTTTTTTCCTTAGGCTGGTTTGTAATTCTCCTTCTACCATTTTTGGGTTTAGGAAATATTGCCGAAAGATATCTCCACACCGCCCAGTTAGGTTTCTTTCTGGTTATTGCTCTTTTAATCAACTGGATTTTCGAAAGATTGAAAAAGCGTAATCTTTGGCTTGGTTTAGTGGTTGCCTTCGTAATCGTGGGAAGTATCGTTGGTTTCTATTTGTGGGAAACGGAAAAAGTCAAGCAGGATTGGTATCAAGCCGGAGAGATAACTAACAAAATTTTATTGGCCTTACCCTCAAATTACATTGAATTTCCTTCTGATAGTGGTCTTTATTTTGTTAATTTGCCTCTAAGACAAAATCGAGCCTGGATTTTTCCCGTCGGATTAAAAGACGGTCTTTGGTTTATTTATCGCGATGATAGTTTAAGGATTTATCAGATGAGTGATCTTGAGGAAACGCTTGACCTGGTTGAAGACAAGCCCGTCACCCATACCCATGTTTTTCTTTATGAGGATGGAGAATTAAAGGAAGTCAGTAGAAAATGAAAAAAATTTTCTTGGCATTAATTGTTTTGTTGGCATTTGTTCTGCGACTTTACCGGATTGATGCCCCTTTGGCTGATTGGCATTCTTGGCGCCAAGCAGACACTAGCGCAGTTTCCCGAAATTTTGTCAAAATGGGATTTGATCTTTTACGTCCTCGGTTTGATGACATCTCTAATGCTCCCTCAAAAATGGAAAATCCCCAGGGCTACCGATTTGTTGAATTTCCTATTTACAATGCCATCCAGGCGGCTTTAGCCAAAACATTTTCTGTATTTAATCTTGAAGTTTGGGGGCGATTAACTTCAATTTTGTTTTCTTTAGGTTCGTTGATATTTCTTTATCTTATTGTGGAAAAATATTTGGGAATAAACATTGCCTTGTTGGCATCTTTTTTCTTTGCCGTTTTACCCTTCAATATCTATTACAGCCGAACAATTCTTCCTGAAGCGATGATGCTTTTTGCCAGTTTGGGAATGATTTACTTTTTCTCCGTCTACCTTGATAACCTGTCTCCTGCCTACTGTCTACTGTCTACTCTTTTTGCCGCTTTATCTTTTCTTCTTAAACCATTCACTTTAGTTTTGCTTTTACCGATTGCCTATCTAGGCTGGGTAAAGTGGCGCTTTAACAAATTAAACTGGTTGACCTTTTTCCTCTCTTGCTCTCTCGCTCTTTTACCCTTTTTGTTCTGGCGTTGGTGGATGGGTCATTTTCCTGAAGGAATTCCTCAATCTGCCTGGCTTTTTAATGAAGGGGGGATTCGCTTTAAAGGTGCTTGGTTTTATTGGCTTTTTGCCGAAAGAGTAGGGAAGTTAATTTTGGGTTATTGGGGATTAATTTTGTTTGGACTGGGATTGATTGTCAAACCAACAAAAAAGGAGGGTCTGTTTTTTTTAAGCTGGCTAGGGGCAATTTTGGTTTATTTTATAATCATCGCCGGCGGTAATGTCCAACATGATTATTATCAGGTTTTAGCAATTCCGATAATTTGTATCTTTTTAGCCAAAGGTGGAGGTTTTTTGCTTTCTGCCCCAAAATTATTTTTTAATCGCTTTCTTTGTTGTTTGTTGTTTGTTGTTTGTTGTCTTTTTATGCTTGCTTTTTCTTGGTATTATGTCAGGGATTTTTTCAATATTAACAATCCAGTCATCGTTGAGGTGGGAAAAGTGGTTGATAAATTAGTCCCTAAAGACACAAAAATAATTGCTCCTTACGGTGGAGATACTGCCTTTTTATATCAAACCAATCGTCGGGGTTGGCCAATAGGGGTGGAAATTGAAAAAATGGCTAGCTTGGGAGCCCAATATTACGTTAATATTAATTTTGGACCGGAAACTGACTGGATAGAGAGAAATTATTGTGTTATCCAAAAAACCTCCAAATGGATAATTGCCGACCTGACAAGAAAATGTGAGTATAAATGAAAGTTTTGTTTCTTACCTATGATATCCCTTATCCTTTAATCTCCGGTGGGAAAATCCGGGCTTATTATTTAATTAAAAATCTTGCTAAAAATCATCAGATTACCCTTTTTTCCTACTATCGAGATGAAGAGCAAAAACAATATATTCCTGAACTGAAAAAATATTGCCAGGAGATTTTTTTGTTTAAACGGCGTCCACCTTGGTCTTGGCAGAATATTTTGCGATGGATGACGAGAATCCTTCCATTCCCTTCAGCCACTTATTACTCTCAAGAATTGGAAAAAGCCTTGGTAAAGGAGCTTAAAGCTGGGGGTTATGACCTGGTTCATTTTGAATCTTTTTATCCGGCTTTATATCTTCCTTTGGCAAAAAAACTTGGAGCAAAGACTTTAATGGGCAATGAAAATGTTGAATGGCAGATTTATAACAGATTTGCCGAAAGAAAATTTTTCTTTTTAAAATGGTTTCTAAAGCTGGAAGTACTCCGAATGCGTTGTTATGAAGAAAAGCTTTGGAAACAGGCAGATATAAACATCACTCTCTCAAAAAATGATGCCCTGATGATAGAAAAAGTTAGCAAAAGAAAATGTCCGGTAATTCCCAATGGAGTGGATGTTAATTCGTTTAAAACTGTCAAGCCATCTGGTGAGGGGAAGACAATAATTTTTGTGGGCACCCTTATTTATCAAGCCAATAATGACGCGATGAAATATTTTCTAAAAGAAATATATCCTGAAATTAAAAGGCAAACCCCAGGGGTAAAATTTATTTTAGTTAGTTGGCATAAACCGGAATGGTTGGAGAAATATCTTACTGATTCGTCAATTAAATTTATTCAAGACAAAGAAACTCCGGTGGGGGATTTTTTTGCCAAAGCAGACGTTTTGGTAGCGCCAATGCGAATTGCCAGTGGGACAAGAATTAAAATTTTGGAAGCAATGGCAGCTGGTTTGCCGGTAGTGACAACTTCATTGGGAATTGAAGGAATTGAGGCAAAAGAAGAAGTGGTTATTGCTGATGAGCCTGAAGATTTTGCCAATGAGGTGGTAAAATTGCTGGGTGATAAAAAACGCCGTCAGGAATTAGGAAAAACAGGGAGGGCATTAGTGGAAAAATTATATGATTGGGAAAAAATTAGCCAAGAACTTGACAAAATTTACCATGCCTGACTTATCAGTCATCATTCTAAATTACAACACTAAAGACCTTCTTAGAGATTGTCTTAAGTCAGTGATTAGTGATAAGCGAATCGAAATCATTGTCGTTGATAATGCCTCAACTGATGGCTCAGCGGAAATGGTTAAAAAAGAATTTCCCCAGGTTGAACTAATTGTAAGTAAGAAAAATCTTGGTTTTGCCGCCGGGAATAATTTGGGGATTCCTCAAGCCAAAGGTCGATACGTTTTGTTTTTAAACCCAGACACAATTGTTATGCCCAATACTTTCAAAGAAATGATTAAGTTTATGGACAAGCATCCCAAAGTTAGCGCCGCCACCTGTCGGATTGAATTACCTTCAGGAAAACTTGACCAGGCTTGCCATCGGGGATTTCCTACTCCTTGGAATGCTTTTTGTCATTTTTTTGGTTTAGAAAAAATTTTTCCCAAAAGCCGGCTTTTTGCAGGTTACTCCTTAAGCTACTTACCTCTAGATAAGATTCATGAAATAGATTCAGGGGTGGGGGCTTTTCTGATGGTTAGAAGGAAAGCCGGGGAGGAAATTAATTGGTGGGATGAAGATTATTATTGGTATGGAGAAGATTTGGATTTTTGTTATCGTTTAAAACAAAAGGGTTGGCAAATAATGTTTGTCCCGACAGTAAAAATAATTCATTACAAAGGAGCTGCTTCGGGAATAAAAAAACATAGTCAAAAAATCAGCACCGCCACCAAAGAGACCAAGCTTCGTTCAGCCAAGGCTTCAACCCAGGTAATGAGGGTTTTTTATCAAAAACACTATCAACAAAAATATCCAAAAATAGTAGATTGGTTAGTGATGAGGGGAATTGATTTAATTGAAAAGGCAAGAATTGCCAAAATCAAATGAAAATCGTTATTGATGCTAGATTATATTCTCAATCTGGGGTCGGTCGTTATACCCAAAAATTAATTAAAAATTTAGCTGTTTTGGATAAAAAAAATAAATATTTAATTTATCTTAATAAAGACAACTTTTTTTCTTTTAAACCCCCGGCAAAAAATTTTGAAAAAAGATTAGTTGATATTCCCTGGCATTCTTTAAAAGAACAGATATTATTGCCTTTTTTGCTAATCAAAGAAAAACCAGATTTGGTTCATTTTCCTTATTTTTCTGTGCCGATTTTTTTCCCCGGAAAATTTATTGTCACTATTCATGATTTGACCATTGACCATTTTGATACCGGTCGGGCTTCTACCCTGCCATGGTTTTTTTATAAAATCAAGCGCTTGGGATATAAACTAGTGATGTGGATTGCCCTTCATCGGGCAACAAAAATCATTGCTGTTTCGGAAATGACCAAAAAAGAAATTATTACTCATTATAAGATTAGGCCGGAAAAGGTGGTCGTTACCTATGAAGCTCCCTGAAAAATATTTTCTTTATGTTGGCAACGCCTATCCTCATAAGAACCTAGAACGCCTGCTTGAGGCATTCTCAATTCTCAATTCTCAATTCTCAATTCTCAATTTGGTCCTCGTCGGTGCCGAGGATTATTTTTACAAAAGACTAAAGGAAAAAGTAAAAGATATGGGTCTGGGAAATAATGTGATTTTTTATGGTGCGGCAAAAAGAGAAGGACTAACCAATTTATATAAAGACGCCATTGCTCTGGTTTTTCCTTCTTTAATGGAAGGTTTTGGTTTGCCGGCGGTTGAGGCAATGGCTCAAGGATGTTTGGTTTTAGTCTCGGATATTCCTGTTTTCCATGAAGTCCTCGGTGAGGCCGCCATTTATTTTAATCCCTATGATCCAGTGGATATGGCGGAAAAGATGAGCGATGTTCTAAATAATCCTCAAAAATACGCAAAATTCAAAACCCTCGGTCCTGAGCTTGTCGAAGGATATTCCTGGCAAAAAATGGCAAGACAGACGCTACGCGTCTATAATGTTCTCTAATGGTGTTGAATGACAATCGAATTGATTCGAATATTGTTTTGCCCCATTTAAGTTACAAAATAATGGGGGTGCTTTTTAAGGTTCATAATGAGTTAGGGCCATCTTTATTGGAAAAATATTATCAGAGGGCTATTGCTAGTGAATTAGAGACGCAAAAGCTAGCCTTTAAAAAAGAAGTACCAATAAGAATTGAATATCAAGGCCGGAGTATCGGCCGTTATTTCTTAGATTTTGTTGTAGAAGACCTCGTAGTATTAGAAATTAAGGCTGAACGATATTACACCCCTAAATTTTTTAAACAAGCTTTTGCCTATCTTGAGCAAACAAATTCACCACTAGCAATTATAGTTAATTTCAGGGGCGACAAACTACGATACAAGAGAATAGTCGATCCCGCTTTTAAGGATGTAGACTTAACAAAGAGAGACCTGAAATTAGTGTCTATTAGATAATTATTTGAGCAATTCGAGAACTATGCGCGTAGCGCTTGTTTATGACCGGATCAATAAAATTGGGGGAGCGGAAAGGGTGCTTGAGGCTATTACTTGACAATGGGGTCGAAAGAAAATAAAATCAAAATTGTCCATGAAGGCAGAAAATCTGGCAAAAATTCTTAAAAATTACACCTCTGGCTGGGTTTCCATTTCTAAAAATTATAAAAAGGTGATTGCCTCCGGAAGGACGCTAAGAGTCCTTCTTCAAAAACTCGAGAAAATGGGCAACCCCGATGGTTATTTGATGAGAGCAGCTAAAGATTATTCTGGCTATGTAGGGGTATGAAACCTATCGAACTGGCCTCACCGATTAAGGTCTGGTATAAACCTCTTCCAAAATTCCCTAAAATTCCTTGGCCTATTGTGGATATTAGACTTTCTTACAAGAACAAAACCCTACCACAGGCAGTTTTTTCTCTAGTAGATTCTGGAGCTAGTTCTTCTTTCTTACATATGGAAATTGCCGAAGCATTAGGATTTAATCTTAAAAAGTTAGGCACACCAAAACCAGGTGGAACGTCCGTGAGTGGTTTTTATAAATCCTGGATTTTACCTGAGTTGGTAAATATAGATATTTACGGCTATTCCTTCAGTTTCAAATTCTTAGTTATCGATAATCCAGACCTAATTTGGCCTTGTATCCTAGGAGAAAACAGCATCTTTGAAGTAGCAGGACTCGATTTTAAAAAGTTTAAAAGCCACTTTGAGATTCGTTTTAGACAAGATATAAATTAATCTCGTTTCCTCAAAAAATTTCTCGTTAAGATTTGTTAAAATAGGAAATAATGAAAATTGTTTTAGTTTATGACCGAGCGAATAAGATTGGTAGGACAGAAAGAGTACCGACGGCTCCCCCCTTTCTTCATATAAAAGGGGTTTAGAGCAGGTGAAAAAATATTCTTGGGAAAAAATGACCAAACAAACTTTAGAAGTTTATAAACAATTTAAATAGTTCTGGATGTCAATAAAGAGCACTTGGAGAAGATGAAGACAAAAGAATTGTCTGTGGGGTTATTTTTGATTAGTCCCAATCAATAATCTTTCCTCTATTGATACTTTGTCGCCAATAATCCCCCCATCTTTGTGAAATCTTCCACAGCGAATATTAGCTTTTATTATACCCCCATCGTTGATAAGGATAGCGCGACCCACATCTACACCTAGCTTTTCTTCCAAGATTCCTCCATCGACAAATACAAGATCTGTTTCTCCTAATTTTCTTAAACCTCTTAATCTTAAGGCGAGCTGGGCTTTTAATTCTTGCTTTAAGTGCTTTAAGTGCTTTAAGTCTTCCCAAGAATTAACCTGTAAAATTCTATCGGGAAAAGGCACTTCTGGATGATTAATATAGAATTCTTCTACAATTACTCTGTGGTGTATATTAGCTAATGGTCTAGTGTCTCCCGGTCTGACAGGACCCAAGAGCTTCTCTAATCTATTTTTAACCTCCTGTCGTCTTTCTTCGGGAGTAATACCTTCCTTAATTTCCATATTGTAGAAATTTTAACATATCCTAATTTGTATGTCAAGATTTTGTATAAACCAATGATAAAGAACTCAGCCCTTTTAGGATAACTCTTTTCCTGCTTTATTAGTCTAAGCTAGCTGAATCTGGTAAAATAAGTTTATGAAAGTAGCGCTCGTTTATGACCGGGTGAATAAAATTGGGGGAGCAGAGAGGGTGCTTGAGGCACTTCATGAAATTTTCCCTGATGCCCCGCTTTATACTGCGGTCTACAATCCAAAAACTGCTCCCTGGGCAGAAAAATTCAATGTTATTCCTTCTTTTTTAAACAAATTTCCTTTCGCCAAGAGAAGCCATGAGGTTTATCCCTGGCTAACGCCATTGGCTTTTGAAAGTTTTGATTTTTCCGAATTTGAGGTGGTGATTTCCGTGACCAGCGAGGCAGCCAAAGGAATTATCACTAAACCAAAAACGCTCCATATTTGTTATTGTTTAACCCCAACTCGCTATCTCTGGAGTGGTTATGAAGATTATTTCAAAAATGAAGTCTTTAGGTTTTTTACCAAGCCAGTGGTTTCTTATCTACGCCGGTGGGACAAAATTGCCGCTCAAAGACCAGATGTTTTTGTGGCCATTTCCAAAAATGTTCAGCAAAGAATCAAAAAATATTATGGACGAGATTCGGAGGTTATCTACCCACCAGTAGATATAGATAAATTTCCAATTTCCAATTCCCAATTTCCAATTGGGGAATATTTTTTGATTGTTTCAAGGCTGGTGCCGTATAAAAAGGTGGATATTGCTATTCAGGCATTTAATAAGCTTGGTTTGCCGTTAAAAGTTGTCGGAACTGGCAGGGAGATGGGAAGATTGAAGCGAATGGCTAAGAAGAATATCGAATTTTTGGGACAATTGACAGACTTCCAACTTTTAAGTTACTATCAAAGATGCCAGGCGGTGGTTTTTCCGCAGGAGGAAGATTTTGGCTTGGTGCCATTGGAGGCTCAAGCCTGCGGAAAGCCGGTAATCGCCTATCGGGCTGGGGGAGCGTTGGAAACAGTAATCGAGAGAAAAACTGGCGAGTTTTTCGATAAACAGACGCCGGAGAACCTGGAGGAGATAGTTAAAAAGTTTAAGCCAGAGAAATATAAACCCGAAGATTGTCGACAGAACGCCTTAAAATTTGATATAAAGATATTTAAAAAGAAATGGAAGACTTATTTGAAAAACATTTCTACGTCATAATTCTTTGTGGCGGTGGAGGAAAAAGACTTTGGCCCCGCTCGAGAGTCAAAACCCCCAAACAGTTTATTAAGCTTTTTAAAGGAAAGACCATTTTTCAAGACACAGTTTCCCGCAGTCGAATCCTCGTACCTTACCCGAAAATCTTTGTAGTAACCAATTATGATTATGTTGATGAAGTACGAGAGCAGGCGCCAAGCATTCCCAGAGAAAATATTATTGCTGAACCTCAAGCCAAAAATACGGCTATGGCAATAGGTATTGGTGCGCTTTATATCCACAAAATTGACCCCCTGGCGGTTATTACCAATTTTGCTTCTGACCATCATGTTGAAAATCTTCGAAAGTTTGAGCGAGCGGTAAAAACTGCAGCCGTTACCGCTAATCTTGGTGATTTTCTGGTAACAATAGGGATTAAACCAACTTTCCCCCATACCGGCATGGGTTACATCAAAAGTAGTCATTTATTTAAAAAAGTTAACAATGAGGGAATTTTTAAAGTTGAGAAATTCATTGAGAAGCCGAATGTAACCACTGCCGAAGAATTGTTAAGTGAAGGAGGATATTTTTGGAATTCTAATCTTTATACCTGGAGGGCAGACTCGATTTTAAGAGCGATTGATAAATATTTGCCAAAATTATCCGCTGGGCTTGGAAAGATAAGGGAAAGTTTAGGAACTAAAAAGGAGGAAGGGGTTATAAAAATGGTTTATGAGGAAGTGGAAGATATTTCCATAGACTATGGTGTTTCCGAAAAGGCAAACAATATATTGCTTGTTCCGGCTGACTTTCCTTGGAGTGACATTGGAGATTGGAAAGTAGCCTATGATGTTTCTAAAAAAGATAAAGAAGGGAACGTAGTGATTTTTGAGAAAGGCAAGGGGGAGTTTGTCGGTATAGAGACAAAAAATTGCCTTGTTCATTTTTCCGATGAACTGATTGCCACAATCGGGGTGGAAGACTTAATTATTGTTGATACCAAAGACGCTCTTTTGGTTTGTCGCAAAGATAAAGCCCAAGGAGTTAAAAAATTAGTCAACTTCTTGAAAGAAAAAGGCAAACTGGAGTATCTTTAAAGAAGATGTTATACGATATTGCCAAGCGGTTTATTGATATAGTAGGAGCGGTTGTTTTAATTATCGTTTTTTCCCCAGTCTTGATCATATTCCCTATCTTGATTAAACTAGATTCCCCTGGTCCGGTTTTTGCCGATATTCCCCATCGGGTAGGTAGATATAAAAAACTGTTCCGCATGTATAAATTCCGTTCAATGATTGCCAATGCCCATGACCTTCTGAAAACAGATCCAAAATTTCGCCGCGTTTATGAACAATACAAAAAAAACAGCTATAAATTAAGGGAAGATCCGCGAATTACTAAGGTGGGAATGCTTCTCCGCCGGTTTTCCTTAGATGAATTGCCTCAAGTCTTTAATATTTTAAAGGGAGAGATGAGTTTGGTTGGGCCAAGAGCTTATTATCCTGATGAGTTAAAAAATCAACAATTAATTTACCCCCAGTCGCGAAAATACGTTGAAGAGCTGTTAAAGGCAAAACCAGGCATCACTGGTTATTGGCAGGTGATGGGGAGAAGCGAGATTAATTTTGATAAAAGGGTGAGGATGGATGCTGAATATGCTAGAAAAAAATCAATCATTCAGGATATAATTATCATATTAAAAACCCCCTGGGCAATGATTTCTGGGAAAGGAGCATTATAAAAATGACAGATGCTTTGACCAATAAAATTGAATTAGAGGAGCCAAAAAAAAGATTTAGATTTGGGTTTAGGTTGAACCGACGAAAATTGGCACTGATAGGTGGTATTTTACTATTCGTTGTTGTTTTTGGGATTATTTTTGGTTTGTTACCATTGCTTGCGATTAAATCTGATATTGCCCAGTTAAGTGGGGAAATAAAAGGAATTTCTGAAGGAATTCAGGCGCAAAATCTCAATCAATCAATCGAAAGGCTAAGCTCAAGTAAAAAGGGCTTAAATAAACTATCCAGCGACTACAAAAAATTAGTTTGGCTAAGACCAATTCCTTTTATTGGCGGATTTTATCAAGATGGTCAAAGATTAATAAAAAGTGGGAATTACCTTCTTGAGGCAGGGGAAATTGCCGTTGAAGCTCTAAAGCCTTATGCCGACATTCTTGGGTTTGAAGGAAAAGAAGAAACCAAAAAACCGGAAGAGATGACCACCGAAGAACGATTAATGTTGGCTTTAGATACCTTAGATAAACTCCAGCCAAGCCTTGATAAAATCGGCGAGAAACTAGAGCTTGCAAGAAGCGAAGTCGTCCAAATTAATCCCAATCGTTACCCGGAAAAATTATTTGGCAAAAAAATTAGGGGAAATGTGGTCGCTTTAGTGTCAATAATTGATGGCACTGCCAAAATGGCAACGGAAATAAAACCAATTGTTGGTTATTTAAAGCCACTTTTAGGAATTCCCGAGGAAAAAAGATATCTTTTGCTTTTCCAAAACGATGCTGAACTTCGACCAACCGGAGGCTTTTTAACCGCCTATGCGATTTTGTCGGTTAAAAATGGAAATTTTAAACCATTAGGTTCTTTTGATATTTATACTCTAGACGCTCGCTTCGGTAATCGTTTAAAAGCCCCTCAACCAATTTTGGATTACCATAAAAATGTTTTTAATTGGCATCTTCGAGATATGAATTTATCACCTGATTTTCAAGTTTCAATGAATACATTTTTGGAAAATTATGGCAAGGTGGAAGATAGGAAAAAAATTGACGCTGTTATTGCCATAGATACCAAGGTCTTAGTGGATTTACTGAAAGTTTTGGGTCCAATTGGGGTGGCTGAGTGGGGGAGATTTTCGGCAGAAAATGACTCTCGTTGTGATTGTCCCCAAGTTTTTTATGAATTAGAGAGACTGGCTGACAGACCGCTGGGAATTTTAAAAACGGAAAGGAAGGCAATACTTGGTCCTTTAATGCACTCCATCTTGCTTAATATCATGCAGTCTCCCAGAAAAAGATGGCCTGAATTTTTTAATATTGCCTTTACGAACATCCAAGAAAAGCACATTTTGTTTTACTTTTTTGATGAAGAAATTCAAAAGGCAATTGAGGCTTTAAATGCTGGAGGAAGAATTAAAGATTATGATGGTGATTATCTCCATGTCAATGATTGTAACTTTGCCGGGGCGAAGTCAAATATGTATATTCAAGAATCATTTATTCAAGAAATTGATATTGCCTCAGACGGAACGGTAACCAAAACTTTAACTGTGGATTACAAAAATCCGGCCCCACCCTCAAATTGTAATTTGGAAGCAGGCGAACTTTGCTTAAATGGACTTTATCGTGATTGGGTTAGAATTTACGTCCCTAAAGGAAGTGAGTTGATTGAGGCTAATGGCTCGGAAATTGAGGTAAAAACCTACGAAGATTTGGGGAAAACAGTTTTTGAGGCTTTTTACGGCGACCAGGCACCTTTAAGACCATTAGGAAAAGCTCAATTAAAATTTAAATATAAATTGCCGTTTAAAGTAGAAAAGAGTCAACAATACAAAATTTTAATTCAAAAACAACCAGGGACCTACGGTTATGAAAATATCATTAAGCTAAATGGTGACCAGCAAACTTTTGAATTGACTACTGATCGGGAGCTGAAATTGTGATTCATGTCTACAAAACCGAGGGGATAATCCTTAAACAAAAAAATTTCGCTGAAGCAGATCGAATTTTGACAATTTATACCAAGCATTACGGTAAGATTCAGGCGATTGTTAAAGGCGCAAGGCGGGTTACCAGTCGAAAAGCCGGCAGTCTTGAACTTTTTAATCATTGTTCTTTAGTATTGGCTAAGGGTAAGAATTTAGATATTATCTCTGAAGTTGAAGTGGTCAATTCTTTTCGCTCTTGGCGGAAGAATTTAACCAAAGTCGGAATTGCCTGGTATTTATGTGAGCTGGTAGATAAGTTAACTCCCGAAGAGCAGGAAAATAGGCAAGTTTTTAGCCTTCTAAGGGACTGGTTGGCGAAAATTGGCTATTTGAACCCCTCTAGGCTCGTTAGGGGCTTTGAAGAAGAGCTTTTGGTAGAATTGGGTTTTGGCGTGCCCGAGAAGCTTAAGGGAGTCTCAGGTAGCCTCAAAGCCTATATCGAGAGCATAATCGAGAAGAAGATTACTACCCCCAAGATTCTCCGCCTGATGGTTTCGGGCAACTAATTTCTCGGAACCGTTGTTGTTTGACTTACTCCGTAGGAATAAGTTATATTAAATTGTATGGCTGATTTGATGGAGAAAATTGTTAGTTTGTGTAAGAGGCGGGGATTTATTTTTCCCTCCTCGGAAATTTATGGAGGAATTGGGGGATTTTGGGATTTTGGACCTTTAGGAGCAGAGTTGAAAAATAATATTAAAGCTTGGTGGTGGAAGACGATGGTTTGGGAGCGCAGTGAGGTTTATGGTTTGGATTCAACCATTATTCATCATCCTAAAGTTTGGCAGGCTTCTGGTCATACTGTTTCTTTTACTGACTCCCTCCGAGAATGTAAATCCTGCCACCAGCGTTTTCGAACAGATAAAATAAGTGATGACAAATGCCCCGAGTGTGGGGGAAAGCTAACCGAAGTTAAACAATTTAATTTAATGTTTGAAACTTGGGTTGGTTCCGCAAAAGAGACTGCCAATAAAGCCTATCTTCGTCCAGAAACCTGTCAAGGAATTTTTATTAATTTTGTCAATATTTTAAATACCGTTCAGCCAAAACTGCCATTTGGAATTGCTCAAATTGGCAAGGGTTTTAGAAATGAAGTTACTTTGGGTAATTTTATCTTTCGTGACCGAGAATTTGAGATGATGGAATTAGAATATTTTGTCAAGCCTGGTGAGGATGAAAAATGGTTTGATTATTGGCTGAAAGACCGAATGAAATGGTATTTGGATTTAGGGATAAACAGAAAAAATCTTCGCTTTTTTGAACATCCGAAAGAATCCTTAGCTCATTATTCAAAAAGAACGGTTGATATTGAATATAAATTTCCCTTTGGCTGGGCAGAGTTGGAGGGAATTGCTAATCGAACTGATTTTGATTTAAAAAACCAGGCAAAATTTTCTGGTAAAGATTTAAGCTTTCAGGATGAGGACGGTAAAAAATTTTATCCTTATGTTATCGAACCCTCGGTTGGGGTCGAAAGAATCATCTTGGCTCTAATATTGGAGGCTTATCATGAAGAAAAGGATAAAAATAGTGTTCGAACAATTTTATCCCTCAATCCCAAGGTTTCTCCTATCAAAATCGCCATTTTTCCTTTATTAGCTAATAAGCCTGAGTTGGTGAAGGTGGCGCGACAGGTTTTCGACAAGCTCAGACCGGCATTTTACGCCGCCTGGGACGATCGGGGGAATATTGGTAAGCGTTACTATGCTCAAGATGAAATCGGCACTCCTTGGTGCGTAACCATTGATTATCAAACCTTAAAGGATGAGACGGTGACGGTGCGTGACCGGGATACGATGAAGCAAGAAAGATTAGGGATTGACAAATTGAAAGATTTTTTTCAAAATAAGCTATAGCGCAATAAACTGCCCTATAGTCGCCAAAGGCGACAAGCTTGTTTCTTTGTTGCTTTTGGCAAGTCGAAATAAATTAGAAAAACAATAATGAAGAAAAATCTGCCAATAATAATTGCCGTTATTGTTGTTCTTATTTTGGGTATTGGGGGATTTTTAATTATAAAAAGTAAGAAAACATCTGCTCCCTCGACATCTAAACCTCAAGAAGAAACCATTATTGAGACGCCCCTTGAAGAGCGACCATATATGACTTTAACCCCTCGAGCCGATGGTAGAGAATTTACGATGGATATTGGGCGGATTAAAAATACCCAAACAGTTGAATATGAATTAGTTTATCTAAGCCAGGGGTTATCTCGGGGGGTAATTGGTTCGGTTGATTTGAAGGGAGAAACTAATATTTCCCGGAAACTTCTTTTGGGAACCTGTTCAAAAAATGTTTGTAAATATGATGAAGGAGTAACCGAAGGGACTTTGACCCTGCGCTTTCGCGGACCAGGGGGCACAAGGAAATTTACCACCGAGTTCCATCTTCAACGAGGGGATAATGAATTAACCTCGATTGACGGCAAATTTAAATTGACAGGCAAACTTTCGGGGGGAGCTTTTTATATGACCACGTCAACCGTTGGTTTGCCAAAAGAAATTGAAGGTAAAATAATTGCTGGACCATATGGAGTTTTCACTTCAGGAAGCGAAACAATAAAAAATGGAAAAGCTAACTTAACACTCTCCGAAAAGCCATCATTGGCTAAACTTTACTCGTGGGATGGTAAAGATTGGAATGAGGAAAAAAGCGCCAAGGTTGAGGAGGAAATAATTTCCACTCCAACAGATATTCTAGGAACATTTATTGCAGTTTCTCCTTAATTTCCCACTACACCCGAAGAACGCCTCAATGGTGATTTAAACATAAATTGCCTCTTGACCCCCAGTATAACTTTACCGTTCGCCTTCAGATACTATTCGTATACGGCTCACGGAGCAGTTTAATGGGATCGGCGGGGCAATTGGAATTGCCCCTTGACAAAGTATCTCAAAGTGTTTCAAAATGGAGTAAATAGTATCTAAATGGTGAAAAATGTAGAAAAATATGTTCCTAGGAACTTATTGTCCAAATTTAATCGGTAAAGGAAGAATTGCCTTACCCAAAAAAATAAGAGAGCAACTGGTGAGCAACAAGATTGTTTTAACTGTCGGCTTTGAAAAATGTATTTTTGGATTTGATGAGAAAGACTGGGAGGAAATAGTCAAACCTGAATTGTCAAGACCCTTTTTTTCCGACGCCGAAGGAAGGGATTTACGAAGAAAAATGTGTATGGAAGCAATGGTCATTAAGTTAGGTGCTCAAGGAAGGATTGTTATTCCAGAAGCGATGATGGAATATGCCGGAATTAAAGATAAACTGACTCTCATTGGGGCTGGGGATCATTTTGAGATTTGGGAAAACAGCCGTTGGGTTGAGTATAAAAAGAAGATTGAAAAAGAAAATATTTGAAGTTTTTAAAAGGAGGTAGCCAGTGGTCCGACTTAATGGTTCGCTCATGAAACAAAGGCTTGAAGAGCTACTCAAAAGGACGATGAAAAATGGCCAGGTTGAGAAGACAAGAGTTGGGGTAAGAAAAAATGGCAAAATTTCATGAGCCAGTACTTTTAAAAGAAGTTATTGGGTATCTAAACATTAAACCCGGAAGGAAATATATTGACGCCACCGTTGGTGGTGGCGGGCACAGCAAAGCAATTTTAAAACTTGGTGGACAATTACTTGCCATAGATTGTGACCCTGAGGCGATCGAGGCCGCCAGGGAGCGTCTTTCTACTGCCTGCCCTGATGCTTCCTGGCGCCTTACTCAGGGGAATTTTAAGGATTTAGCTAAAATCGCCGGCAAGTATGGGTTTGAGAAGATTGACGGGGTCCTATTTGACTTGGGCGTTTCTAGTTATCAGTTGGAAACACCCCAGCGGGGATTTTCTTTTAATCTTGAAGGTCCCTTAGATATGAGAATGGACCCAAGCCTGGAGGTGACAGCAGCTGATTTAGTTAATGGATTAAATAAGGGGGAACTTGAAGAACTTTTTAAAAAATTTGCTCAAGAACACTCTGCTGGGTGCATTGCTGAAGCTATTATTAACGCCCGTCGCCTGAAGCCGATTAAAACTATTGGACAACTGGTGGAAATTATAGAAAATGCAGTTCCGCGAAGAGGCAGACTACATCCGGCAACAAAAGTTTTCCAGGCGCTGCGGATTGCTGTTAATGATGAACTTAATAATTTAAAAGCAGCCCTGCCGCAGGCAATGGCACTTTTAAACCCGGGCGGTAGATTGACAGTGATTAGTTTTCATTCGGGTGAAGATAAAATCGTTAAACAATTTTTGAGGCACCAAGCAAAAGAAGGCAAGTTGCGACTGATTACAAAAAAACCGATTCGAGTATCGGCTGAAGAGCTAAACGCCAATCCACGAAGCCGAAGTGCCAAGCTTAGGGTAGGAGAAAAATTATGATTAGGTCAAAATTGTTATTTCTGGTTGTTGGACTAGTGATAGTTTTAAGCCTTACTCAATTGGTGATTTCTCATAATTTAGCGACCACTGGAGAAACGGTACGTCAATTGGAGCTTCAAGCAGATCAATTGGAAGAAGAAAACGCCACCCTAACCGCTGAAATTAATAAAATCGGCTCACTGGCAAAAATTACTGAAGAGGCCCAAAAATTGGGTTTGGTTAAAGCCACTCAGGTTCTTCATCTAACCCCAGAAATTCCAGTAGCCCTAAAATGAGCCTGAATATTAGATTAAATTTACTGGTGGGATGTTTTTTTTTAGTTGGATTTTTAATCATCAGTCGGCTCTTTTACTGGCAGGTAATCTCACGAGAAAAATTAACCGCCATTGCCGAAAGCCAACACTGGATTTCTTTTGAGATTCCGGCAGAAAGAGGTAAAATTTTGGCGCGTGATGAATTTCCTTTGGTAGCCAATGAAGAGGCATTTTTAGTTTTTGCCTCCCTACCAGACTTAAATAAAAATTCAATCGAAATAGCAGAAAAACTTGCTCCAATTCTTAATCCCGAAGACCCTTCAACAATGTCTGGTTTAATTAAGGAAAGGTTAGATCGTCAAGATCTAGTTTGGGTTCCCTTAAAACACAAAGTCTCTCCAGAAATAAAGAAAATAGTTGAGGAGTTGGAAATAAAAGGGATTGGCTTTCAAGAAGAGAGTCGTCGAAGTTATCCCGAGAGTTCGAGTGCCGCTCATCTTTTGGGGTTTGTTGGTTCGGACATCAATGGCCAAGATAAAGGTTATTTTGGTCTTGAGGGTTTTTATGATTTGGAACTAAGGGGTCAGGCCGGTATTTTAAGAAGAGAAAAAGATGCTTCGGGAAAACCAATTTTAGTTGGAGAAACAAAGGAAGAAAAACAAAAAAATGGTCGGGATTTGGTGACAACTATTGATCGGGCGGTCCAATATATTGCTGAAAAAAAACTTCAAGAAGGCCTCAGGCGATATGGAGCTGTTAGTGGTTCGGTGGTAATTATGGAGCCTAAAACCGGAGAAATCTTGGCGATGGCTTCTTTTCCAAATTACGATCCAGCCTCATATTGGCAGGCCGACAAAAACCTTTTCCCTAATCCAGTCGTTGCTTCTTCTTTCGAACCTGGGTCAATTTTCAAGGTTTTGGTAATGGCGGCCGCTTTAAACGAAGGAGTGGTGGAGCCGGAAACGAAATGTGATCGCTGTGGCGGTCCAAGAAATATTTCCGGTGAAACAATTAAAACTTGGAACGATGAATATCCACCTGAGCCTTCGATGATTGAGGTAATTCAGCAATCAAATAACGTGGGGATGGTTTTCGTTGGCGAAAAATTGGGAGTGGAGAAAATGGTGGCCTATCTTGAGAAGTTTGGCATTGGCAAACCAACAGGGGTAGATCTTCAAGACGAAAGCTCACCTATTTTACGGCCAAAGGACGAATGGAGGGCGATTGATTTAGCCACCGCCGCCTTTGGTCAGGGAATAGCCATTACCCCAATTCAAATGGTTAGAGCAGTTGGAGCAATAGCCAATGGGGGAAAACTAATGCGACCATTTGTGGTGAAAAAAGTTATTGGTGAAAAGGAGGTAAGTGAAATCTCTCCAAAAGTCCAAACAGAGGTAATTAAACCAAACATTGCCAGAGTGATGACGGAAATAATGGTTAATGCTGTTGACAAGGGGGAGGCAAAATGGGCAAAACCAAAAGGATATCGAATTGCCGGCAAAACTGGGACTGCTCAAATTCCTGTCGCTGGGCACTACGATAAAGAAAAAACAATTGCCTCTTTTGTGGGTTTTGCTCCAGCCGATGAACCAAAATTCGTGATGCTAGTTACTCTACGGGAGCCTGCTTCCTCTCCTTGGGGCTCAGAAACCGCCGCCCCTTTATGGTTTGATATCGCCAAAGAACTTTTCATTTATTACGGAATTTTGCCCTAATAAAACATTCTGTTTTGTTTCTTGCGAAATAAAACATTCTGTTTTGTTTCTTGCGAAATAAAACATTCTGTTTTGTTTCTTGCGAAATAAAACATTCTGTTTTGTTTCTTGCGAAATGAGATATAATATCTCTAAATGATGCGGAAATTGAAGAATTTCTATCATCTCCTGGTTGCCCTTTTGGCAAGTATAGTTTACAGATTTCCCTCAAAAGACTTAATTGTAATTGGCGTAACCGGAACAGACGGAAAGACAACTACCGTCCATCTTATCAATCATATTTTAGAAGAAGCAGGACTAGCGTCTGATTTGATCTCCAGCATCTCTGCTCCTGGACTACACACCACCACGCCCGACTCTTGGATACTCCAAGGCTTACTTCGGAAAATGGTTAATAAAGGGATTAAATATGTTGTTTTAGAGGTAACCTCTCACGGATTGGATCAACATCGGCTGGCAGGAACCAAATTTTATTTAGGAGTGATTACCAATGTTACCCACGAACATCTTGATTATCACCAGACTTATGAGAATTATTTGAAAGCCAAAGCAAAACTTTTTCGCGGGGTGAAAATTGCTATTATAAATCGAGATGATGAGTCGTATGACTATTTAAAATCACAAATCACAAATCACAAATCACAAATCACTACCTATGGAATTAAAAACAAAGCCGATTTTACTCCGAAAACTTTTAAATTTAAAACTCTTTTACCTGGCGAATACAATCAATATAATTGTTTGGCGGCTATTGCCGCCACCTCAGCTTTGGGATTAAAGCCGGAAATAATTCGCAAAGCCGTAACTTCATTTAAGGGGGTGGAAGGTCGGCTGGAGGAGATTAATGAGGGTCAAGATTTTAAGGTAATTGTAGATTTTGCCCATACCTCAAACGCCTTAGAAAATGTCCTAAAGACTCTCTCAAACCTCAAACCTAAAACCTCAAATCTAATTGCGGTTTTCGGTTGTGCTGGTTTGCGTGACGTTCAAAAGCGACCGATAATGGGTGAAGTTGCCACTAAATATGCAGACTTTATAGTTTTAACTGCTGAAGATCCAAGAACTGAAGATGTCAATGAAATAATCGATCAGATTTCTGGGGGCTGCCTAAAAGCTGGAGCCAAAGAGAAAAACTTAAATAATATATATTATTTAAGTGGGAAAAAGTTTTTCTTTAGAATTCCGGATCGGAGAGAGGCGATTAGATTTGCTATTCAAAAATTAGCCAAAAAAGGGGACGTGGTTGTTATTTGCGGTAAGGGACACGAAAAATCAATGTGTTTTGGAAAAACCGAATATCCTTGGAGCGACCAAAATGAAACCAGAGAGGCTTTAAGAAACCTTAAAAAGAATGTTTAAGAAAACTCAAAAAGGTTATTATGAGTTTAATAAGTTCAAAAAGTTTAAAGGTTTAATTCATGGATTTTCCAGTCGAAAGTTTGGAGATATGAGGAGCAATAAAAAGTTAGATAATTTCTTACACGTGTTGAATCTCCAGAAAAAAAATTTGGTTTTGATGGAACAAGTTCATGGAGATAAGGTTAAAGTGGTTGATGAAGACGAGAAGGGAAAGGTGATTCCGGGGATTGACGGGATGGTGACAAATACATTTGGAATAGTTTTAGGAGTAAAAACAGCTGACTGTTTGCCAATTTTATTTTATGATCCGATAGGCAAAATCATTGGTGTTGTTCATGCCGGCTGGCGAGGGATATTGGCAAGAATTGCCCAAAAAGTGATTGATTTAATGATTAAAATGGGTTCTGTTCCTTCAGATATTTTGATTGGGATTGGTCCTTATATTGGTGGTTGTTGTTATTCGGCGGATAACCAACGAGCAGGACAATTTCTTGGAGAATTTGGCAATTTACCTTCAATGATATATTCTAATCAAAAAGGTTTATATTTAGATTTAGCTGTTCCTACCTTAAATCAATTGGTTCAGAGCGGGGTTCCAAAAGAAAATATTTTTAATTCCCAGATTTGCACTTCTTGCCAAAATAAAGAATTTTTTTCCTATCGAAAAGACAGTAAAAAAACTTATGGAGAAATGCTGGGGATTATTAGCTTCAATAACATTGCTGAATGATCACTCAATCTTTCTTTTCGGGGTTTATGAAGATATTGACACATTCTAATATATTTTTTGAGACTCTTAGAGACAAAACAATGATCATAACGATAGCCATACCCTTCTCTCCCATACCAGCTATACTCCAAAACATCAGGATAAAACAATCTAAAGGCATCAATAAACCCATTCTCTTTAAATGATTCATAAAATTCATATTCCCATTCACGGAGAAATGAATAGTGGGGTTGATGAGTAGGTTCCAAGACATTCAGATCCCCACCGACAACAAGATTAGGCAAATTTCTTTTCTGAAGAGGAATCATTTTAGTAAACTCTCGTTGGAATCTTTCTTTTTTTCCATTGATTTCTTTCCTGGAGACCGAAGAAGGAACGTAAACGCCGATTATTCCCACCCTGCCGGTGGGTGTTTGGCAAATTATTGCCGGTGCCCGATGGGGCAAAAAGTTTAAACCAGTCTTGAGCTCTTGGGCTCCAAATCCTTTAAAAGCAAGTATCGCTCCGTAATCCTTTTTTACTCTAGGGAAAATAACCCTAAATCCTAAACTTTCTAACCTATCATGAATAAAAACGCATCCAGGAGAGTCACTGGTTTCCGTCAAAATCAAGATATTCTCTTCGCGAGTTTCCAGCCAATCAGCAATTCTCCGAGCTCTAGTTAAGGAAGGATGAGCGATATTCCAATTAAGAATCTTTATTTGGGAAACTAACTTATCAAGAACTTCCTTTTTTTCTTTTTTCCTGAAATATTCGTCAAGAAAAAGCTGTCTCATATCTCCTATTTTATCAAAAATTTTTAAATCATGATATAATTTGATATCAAAGGAAATATTTCAGAATGTATTTTAAAATTGATCAAAAATTTAAAGACCATTTTCGAAATCTCTCCCAGGTTTTTATTTACATTACGGATGAGTGTGATCTTAGATGTAAACACTGTCTTTATAAGCCAGATCTTACATTCCACCTTAAAGAAAAAGAAATACCACTCAAAACGGCCTTGGCTCTTATTTCTGATTTCAAAGAGATGGGTGCATCTAAAACTAACCATAATGGGTGGAGAGCCCACACTCTATGGACTCACCCAAGGCTACAAACCACTATTAAAAGTGATCGACGAAGCCAAAAGCTTGGAATATGAATATGTCCGCCTTGATACTAATGGCCAATTTGAACCCGAACTTTTAATGAAAGAAGGTTTCAGAAAATTGGATGAGATAACATTCAGTCTTGATGGACCAACTCCAGAGATTAACGACCTGATCAGGGGAAAGGGTGTATTTAATAAATGCGTGTCAAATATCAAAAGAGCCATAAAGCTGGACTATAATGTTGATATTACTTGTTGTATTCACCGAGGCTTGGTAAAAAGAGATAAAGACGGAAATTTATTGTTAGATTCAATGATTCATTTTGCTGAGGCTCTGGGTGTCAATCGGATAAACTTCCATGATCTTTTTAAGACCGGAATTCCTAGAGATACGTGGACGGGAGATTTAGATCCGTCATTAGAAAAGTGGATAAAGGTTTATGAAAAAATCCAATCGAATATTGAAAAAGGAAAATATAAAATTCCAGTTAGGATTCCCCAATGCTTTATAACTAAAAAAGAGTTCGAAGAAAATCCGGAATATTATGGTTATTGTCCCGCTAAAATGGGCGAAAGAGTTTTGGTCCACCCAAACGGTATAATCCGAATTTGCTCTCTGATGATAGGGACTCCTTATGGTGTGGCAAGATTTTATGAGGGAAAAATTGTTTGGGATGAAACTCCAACAAATGAGCTTCGAGATCACGAGCTAAATGAGCATACTCCCTGTACTAATCAAAGTAAAAGCATAGATTTTGGTAAACTTGTCCCCCTTTGTGTTTCCTTTAAACCTAAGCAGAAGGAAATTGTCTGGAGAGAAAAGTTGAAGTGGGAGAGTAAAAGAAGATAATTATTGAATTACTATGAAAAAGCCATCTTTTTTGAAACGCGTCGGCCATATTCATTTTGTAGGCATTAAAGGAGTGGGAATGACCGCTTTGGCTTGTTGCGCCCAAGATTTAGGGATTGAGGTTAGCGGTAGTGATGTTGAGGAAGTTTTTGTCACTGATAAAATTTTGAAACAAAGAAAAATCCACTGGAAAATTGGATTTGAGGAAAAACATCTTAAACCGAAACCAGATTTGGTAATAACCACGGGTGCTCATGGTGGTTTAGCTAATCCCGAGGTGGTCGCTGCTGGTAAGTTAAAAATTCCGATTTTAACCCAGGCTCAAGCTTTGGGAAAATTTATGGAGGGAAAAGAAGGGATTTCCGTTTGCGGTGTTGGGGGAAAAACTACCACCAGCTCGATGATTGCCACTGTATTAGACAATGCCCGAAAAAATCCCAGTTTTGCCATTGGGGTTGGGGAAATAAACTCTTTAGGTCCGGCAGGGAAATATGATAAGGGAAAAGAGTTTATCACCGAAGCAGATGAATATGCCAATTCGCCAGGAATTGATAATCGACCAAAATTTAGTTTTCAAAAACCGAAGGTGATTGTAGTTACCAATGTTGAATACGACCACCCAGATATATATCAAAATCTTGAACAGACAAAAGAGGTTTTTAAAAAGTTTTTTCAGGTCCTGCCCACCAATGGCTTGCTGGTGGCTTGTGTTGATAATCCTAATACTTGGGATGCAGTTAAGGATTTTCAAGGCAATCTGCAAACCTATGGCTTCTCGCCTAGAGCTGATTGGCAGATTGTTAGCAGTTATCTTGGTCAAGAACAAATAATTTTTAGCCTTTCTCACAAAAAAGTGATTATTGATGAAATAAAAATCAAAGTTCCTGGGAGGTACAATGTTTTAAATGCCACCGCTGCCTTTGCCGTGGGAACATTTTTAGGACTTGACGTTAAAACAATCAAAAATGGATTGGGGAGATTTACCGGGACTAAAAGGCGATTTGAATTTATTGGTGAGACTAATGGAGTTAAAATTTATGATGACTATGCCCATCATCCAAATGAAATTAAAGAAGTTTTAATGGCTGCCCAAAAATGGTTTCCCCAAAATCGTCTCATTGCTATTTTCCAACCCCATACTTTCAGCCGGACCAAGGCTTTATTTAACGAATTTGCCAGGTCGTTTTCTCTAGCAAAAATGGTTGTTATTACTGATATTTATTCTTCAGCTAGAGAAACTGATACTTTAGGAATAAGCGGGAAATTATTAGCTGAAGAAACTAGAAAATGTCATTCAAATGTAGTTTATAAATCTTCGGGAAAAGAAGTGGTGGAATTTCTTAAAAATGAAGCTAAACCCAACGATATTATAATGACTTTAGGAGCAGGGAATATTTTCCAATGGCACAAATCAATTTTGGAAGCATTAAGGGTTTAAAGAAAAACGAATCATTAGCTAAACATACCACCCTTGGAATTGGTGGACCGGCTGATTGGTTTTGTGAAATAAAGACTATTCCTCAACTGATAAAGGTAGTTAAGTTTTGTCGTCGCCAAAATATTCCTTTACTTATTCTTGGTGACGGAAGCAATTTGTTGGTTAGTGATAAGGGAATTAGGGGAATGGTTATGAAAGTGCAAAGTGCAAAGCGCAAAGCGCAAAGTGAGAAAATAATTGCCGAGGCAGGAACTCCTCTGAAAAAACTAGTCCAATTAGCATTAGAAAATTCTTTATCCGGATTGGAATTTGTCGTCGGGATTCCGGGAACAATTGGAGGGGCGGTAGTCGGAAATGCTGGAACGGCTGACAAATGGATTGGGGATATGATTGAGGAGGTTGAGGTTTTAGACCAAAATGGAGAGATTAAGAAGTTATCTGGAGCTGATTGTCAATTTGGCTATCGGGGTAGTCGATTCCAAAAAACTAAAGAGATTGTTTTACGAGTAGTTTTAAAACTTAAAAAGGACAGTCAAGAAAAAATTAAACAAAGGATGGCAGAAATTATCGCCAAGAGAACAAATCAACCAAAAGAAAAAAGCGCCGGGTCAATTTTTAAAAATCCAAAAGAAAAACCAGCTGGCTGGTTAATTGAAAAATGTGGATTGAAAGGCAAAAGGATTAGTGATGCCCAAATTTCTCCCAAGCACGCTAATTTTATTGTTAATTTAGGTCAAGCAAATTGCCAGGATGTGTTAAAATTAATTTCGCTGGTGAAAGGGAAGGTTAAAAGGAAATTTGGAATCATTTTGGACGAAGAAATTAAAATTGTCGGAGAATTTTAGATGGAAAAATTTGTTATCCAAGGGGGAGTTCCTCTTAAAGGTGAAGTAGCCCTGGCGGGCGCCAAAAATTCAGGGTTTAAGCTGATGATTGCTTCTTTGTTATCCGGAGAAAAAAGCCGAATTGAAGGATTTTCAAAGATTGGTGATGTTTATTCGACAGCAAAAATAATTGAGGAGCTTGGCGGAAAAGTTAGTTTTCAAAAAAATCATATTCTTGAGGTTGAGGGAAGAGGATTAAAAAAATTTGAGTTTTCCGAAAAGACGGGTCGACTTTCCCGAGCCTCAACTTATTTTGTTGGTCCCCTTCTTTATTATTTTGGTAAAGCGATTATTCCAATTCCAGGGGGTTGTAAAATTGGCCAGCGCCCTCTTGACCGTCACCTTACCGGATTTAAAGCCTTAGGAGCAAAAATTAAGGATTGTGGTGATTACTACCGAATCACCGCTAATAAATTTAAAGGAGCTACTTTCCACTTTCCTAAAATTACTCACGGAGGAACCGATGCAATGCTTATTTCCTCGGTTTTGGCCGAAGGAGAAACTATCCTGGAAAATGTGGCTTTAGAGCCTGAAGTTGATGATTTGATTGGTTTTCTTAATTCAATGGGGGCAAAAATTAAAAGACTTGGGGGACGAAAAATTATTATTAAAGGAGTGAAAAAGCTAAAAGGGACAAGCTATCGGGTAATGCCAGATAGAAATGAAGCAGTTACCTTTGCCTGCTCGGCTTTAATCACCCAGGGTGATATTTTGGTGAAAAAAGCAAACCCCAAGGTTTTAACCGCTTTTCTTGATAAGGTTAAAAAGATAAATGGTGGTTTTGAAATCAAAAAGGAAGGAATTAGATTTTTTTGGAAAGGTCAACTTCATCCTAGTCGAGTGGTTACCAAACCTTATCCTAGTTTTATGACTGATTGGCAGCCACTTTGGACTACTTTAATGACTCAAGCAAAAGGTAAAAGTATAATCATCGAAGCGGTTCATAGTTGGAGATTTGCATTCGTTCGTGATTTGATCGCCATGGGGGCAAAGATTCAGCTTTTCAGCCCTAAAGTACCTAATCCAGAAAGGTTTTATAATTTTAACCTTGAAGACGATCGGCCAGAATATTTCCATGCCGCCAGAATTTTTGGGCCAACACCCCTTAGAGGTGCTCAGTTTACTATTTCAGACATTAGGGCTGGGGCAACTTTGATTATGGCGGCTTTGGTTGCTAAAGGAAAAACCCAACTTCGAGGAATTGAACATATTGACCGGGGATATGAGAATCTTGATGGGAGATTACGAAACTTGGGAGCGAAGATTAAAAGAGGATGAGAAAAGATTTTTTAACCACAGTTGAAATCTCCAGAGCAGCCCTAACCTCCAACCTTTTTCAGTTTCGGAAGCAAGTGGGTAATAGGACAAAAATAATGGCCGTCATTAAATCTAACGCCTATGGTCATGGAATTCAGGAAGTCTCTAAAATAGTTTCTCAAAATGGAGCTGATTGGTTAGGAATAAACAGCTTAGAGGAAGGGATGAGTTTGCGGGAAGAAAAGATAAAATTACCAATTTTAATAATGGGCTATATTCCGCTTGCGAAGTTAGGGGAGGCAATCAAGAATAACCTGTCTTTTGTGGTCTACAATCGGGAAACGATAAAGCAGGCAGAAAGGCAAGCTAGTAAACTTGGTAAAAAAGCAAAAGTTCATCTCAAACTGGAAACCGGAACAAACAGGCAGGGAATCAGTATAAAAGAAATCGTTCCATTTACTAAATTTTGCTTAACTTTAAAAAATGTTTTTTTGGAGGGGATTTATACCCATTATGCTAACATTGAAGATACTTTAGATCCTGGTTTTGCCATGGAACAACTTAGAAAATTTCAAAAAGCACTCCAAATAATTAAAGTGGCAGGGATTAATATTCCCATTAAACACACTGCTTGTTCGGCGGCCACCATTCTTTTTCCAGAAACTCACTTTGATCTCGTGAGAGTTGGAATCGGTCTTTATGGTCTTTGGCCGTCTAGGGAAACAAGACTTTCGGCTGGGAATTCCCTAAAACTTAAGCCTGTTTTGAGTTGGAAAACTAAAATTGCTCAAGTGAAAGAGGTCCAAAAAGGAGAAACCATTAGCTATGGGCGAACATTTAAAACCAGCCGAAAAACGAAAATTGCTATTTTACCAGTGGGTTATTGGGATGGGTATGATAGGGGATTATCTAATGCCGGCCGGGTTTTACTTAAAGGTCATTTTGCCCCGATAGTTGGCAGGGTTTGTATGAATATGATTATGGTTGATGTAACTGATATTTCCGGCGTGAAAGTTGAAGACGAGGTAGTTTTAATTGGTAAACAGGGCAAAAATGAGATTACCGCCGAAGAGATTGCCCAAAAACTAGGAACAATTAATTACGAAGTGGTTACCCGAATTAATCCATTATTGCCAAGAGAGGTAGTTTAAATGATTAAAGTGGTTGTTTTAATGGGCGGGAAAACCCCGGAACATGAGATTTCACTGGTTAGTGGTAGGGAGGTAGTTCGTCATTTAGATAAGAAAAAATATAAAGTCTTGCCGGTTGTGATTTCCCGAGATGGAGAAAGATGGCAGTTAAAATCTGCCCAGCAAATTTTACTCCACTCCCCTGCCGGGGTAGAGAAAACCGACCATAAAAAGAAAATTAAAAGCGGAGAAGCTCTTCTTCCTAAAGGACAAAGCTTGCCCCTTAAGCTGACTACTCCAAAGCCTGATGTAGTTTTTATT
>Ga0210015_1000798_pt1 | contig 32192 bp, 17 predicted proteins | sample CryGeymeta201522_FD_185471 | JGI IMG/M metagenome (GOLD analysis project Ga0210015, IMG submission 185471) | Groundwater microbial communities from Crystal Geyser aquifers in Utah, USA - Crystal Geyser metaG 2015-22 (SPAdes) (version 2) | ecosystem: Environmental > Aquatic > Deep subsurface >... | reverse complement strand
CCACCTCCGGGTCGTAGTAGCGGGCGCGCATGTAATAGAACCCGTTGGGCTCGGCCATCACGCCGTACTGGCCCACGTATTGGAAGGGCTGCGGCACGCTCTCCGCCTTTCCGACGATCTGCCCGTACGGCGTGTAGGCGTAGCGGTTGACGACGGCCTGGGATCCGTCGGTCATCGCCACGGTGTTCCCGGTGGCGTCGTAATGGTAGCTGTAGCTCGCCCCGGAGGGCGTCACCATGGCCAGCAGCCCCTGGCCGTAGACGTAGTAGCGGAGGATCTGGTTGCTCCCATTCGCCTCGGCCAAAAGGTTGCCGGCAACGTCGTAGACGTAGCGGGTGCCAGCCGCACCGCGACGCCACGCAGCCAGCCGGTTGCCGGCGCCGTCGTAGGCGAACAATCCCCAGTTCGTGCCACCCGCATAGGTGAGCCGGTGCTCGTCGTCGAAGGTATACGGTGTGGCCGTCTTGGTGGCGAGGCTACCCTCGTTATCAAAGGTGAAGGTATCTGTCCCGGCCGTGACCACCCGGTTGCGCGGCGCGTTGTAGGTGAATGGGACATTTTCCGTCGCCCACCCCGATGGCGCCAGCGGTTCATTCCGGAGTTCCGCCGTCCGGTTGCCATTGCCGTCCAGGTTGAACCCGTAACTCGCCAGCACCATGTGGTCGGACTTCTGATTGGTTAGCGAAATCAACCGGTCCGCCGCGTCGTAGCCGTAGGTCGTCACCGTGCCGTTGAAGCCCACGAGCTGGGTGAGCCGCCCGGCCTGGTCGTAGGTATAGGTCGCAGTCTGCCCCAACCAATTGGACACCGTCGCCAGCCGATTGAGGGCGTCGTAGGTGTAGGTGACCGCCTTGTCACCGGGATAGGTCAGGGTCGTGAGGTTGCCGGAAGCATCGTAGGCGTAGCCGACGGTGAACCCGTGGGGATTGGTCTGGGCGGTGAGGCGGTTGGCCGCGTCGTAGGTGTAGGTGGTGGTCCCCATGCTGTCGGCCATCGCCACCAGGTTGTCCCGCAAGTCGTAGGTGAGGCTCACCGGCGTCCCCACCGGGTAGGTGGTAGTCGCCACCTTGCCGCTTGGGGTGTAGCCGTAGGTGATCGTCTTACCATTACGGTCGGTGTGCGCAGTCAGCCGGCCGGCCCCGTCGTAGGTGTGGGTGGTGGTCCGACCCAGGGGGTCGGTGCGGATACCAAGTAGGCCGCGCGGATCAAAGGTAAAGGTGGTAGTGGCGCCAACCTGGTCGATCAGCGAGGTGCGCCGGCCGATCGCGTCATAGCCTTCGTCCACCACCGGGTGGGCGCCCACCTTCGTGGTGTTGGGGTGGCCATTCGCGTCGTAGGTCAGGGTGGTCCCCGTGCCACGGCCGTCCGTGATGGTCGCGGTCTGGCCGTTGGCGTAATAGGTGGCGGAGGTGGTGTGGGTCACGGCGTCCGTGGTCAGGGTGAGGTGGTGCTCGACGTCGTAGGCGAAGTGGGTGGTGTGGAGGAGCGGATCGGTGGTGGCAATCAGGCGGTTTTGTGCGTCGTAGGTGTTGACCGTCGGGAAGCCGAGGGCGTCGGTGACGCCGGTGAGGTTGTGCGCCCCGTCGTAGGCGATCGTGGTCGTATTGCCGCGCGGATCGGTAGCTGCCACCGGGTGGTTCTGGCCGTCGTAGGCGGTGGTGGAACGGTGGCCCATGGCGTCCTCCACCGCCACCGTGCGGCCCTTGTCGTCGAAGTGGTAGACGGTCTGACCGCCGTCCGGGTCCTCCTCCACGTTGCGTGGACCAGTGAAGAAAAAGTGGTAGGTGGCATTCACCCCACCCTGGCGCGGCACGGTCTGGGTGTCGACCCGGCCGAGGGGGTCGTAGTGGTTGGTGGCCAGGGTGACGCCCAGCGGGTCGGCGACGGTGGTGATCCGGTGGTCGGCGTCGTAGCCGTACCCCCACACCTTGCCCGCCGGATCGGTGACGGAAACGAGGTCGTCGCTGGCGTTGTAACCGTAGGTGATGGAGCGACCGGTGGTGTCGCTCACTTTAGTGAGCCGCTCGCCCGTGTAGGTGAGGGTGAGCTTGCGACCGTGGGCGTCGGTGATCGAGGTGAGCCGGCCGCCCGTGTAGGTAAGGGTGAGGGTGTTGCCATCCACATCGCGCCAGGTGGTGAGCTGGCGCGCGGCGTTGAAGGCCAGCACGGTCCCGAACCGCTCGCGCAGCTCGTAGAGGGAGCCCACCTGTACGAGGTCGGTAGTGACCCCCGGGGCGGGGTTAAAGCTGCCGTCCGGCAGGCGCACGAAGGTCAGCGAGCTGTCTTGCAGCCGGGTGGAGACCGCGTTCTCAAACAGCTCGTCCATGGCCCAGCCAGCGGTGAGCACGGCGGTGGCCCACTCCTTCACCGCCGGTATGGCCGGCGTCATGAGACTGAGGGTAACGGTCGAGGAAACCAACAGGGCCGCCGCGTCTACCGGCGAGCGCATCCCCAGACCCGCGGCCACGTCGCTGTGGAGCTCCAGGGCAACGTCATAGCCATGGCTCCAGCCATGGCCCAGGGAGCCAACCTCATGGCGCTCGTCGCTGTTGTAGGCACGACGGAAGGCCAACCCATGGGGCTCGCCTCCACCCAGGGCGAGGTCGGTGTGGTCGTAGAGGTAGGCGCCGGTGACAAGGTCAACTGGCTCAATGGTCGTCGGGTGAGGTTTTTCGACGTCGAGACGCAGCTCAGGAACGAAGTCGGTGACCAGCGACGGAATGGAGAGGGGTGCCGGGTAGGCGCCGTAGCCGCCGTAGTAGTCGCCGCCGATGATCATCCCCATGTGCGTGTTGCCGTCGGCGATATTACCGAAGGTGACGTACCCCTTGCCACGCCACTGGAGGAGGTCAATCTGGCCGCTGGTTGGTAAGAGGAGGGTGGAACTCTGGTTGTGGACCTGGTAGTCGAAATCATCCAGGTCCGCGGTGCTGTAACCGGTGAGTTGGGACCGGATGGCCGCGTAGTTGCCCGCGTTGGCGAGAAAGAGCTTTTGTCCCTGAGCATTGGCCAAGGTGAGGAGCTTGATGGTGGAGGCAGCCGGCCGGTCGAACCCTTGGAGCTGCTCCAACACCCCGTGTTCCAGGGCGCTATTGAGAAAGCTCATCGACTTGAAGACCGCCTCCGCATCCGCGGGGACATTGTGGCGAGAAATGGTGGAGACGTACTGGGTCTTGACGTCGATGTAGTAGCCCTGCTCCTGGGCGACGATGCCGAAGCGATGGTGGCGAATGGCAACCACGTCGGCGAGCTCCGCCAGGAGGCGATCCGAGAGGGTGGTCTGCTCCATCCAGGTCTGGCCCATGACGTTGAGGGACTCGCTGACCACCTCCCGCGAGGTGTCGACCAAACCGCTCGCCCGGTACGCCTCCAGCCGCCGCTGCCGCTCGGCCAGCAGCCGCCCGTCGTGGCTGGCACCGAAGTCGGAGATCAAAACGTAGGTGGAGCCACCGCGCTTGAGGTGATAGGTGGAGGTCTGGTCGCCGAAGGTGCCACCGGTACCTGCGTACGGGTGGTCGATCGTCACGGTGAGGTCGCCGAGGTTGGGACCAGAGACCGGCGTCGCCTCCTGCACGAGGAGGGTGTCGTCGAGCCAGAGCTGGGCGGATGGGACCGACAGGGTCTCGCCCGCCAGACCGAGGTCAATGGCATTGGCAATCCCGTCGTAGGTGAAGGTGACGTGGATCGACGCCGCGTGGACGCCGACTGCGTTGGCCAGGTAGCGCACCCCAATCGCACGGCTCTGGCCCGGCGTCAGGGTGCCCGACCCGGTACCGGTGAGGAGCTGAAAGCGGGCGCCGTCGGTGCCGGTGAGGGTGACGCTGTTGACGACGAGATTGAGGGTGCCGCTGTTTTTCAGGGTCGCGATCCTGTCGAGGGGGTCGCCGAGGTAGCGCTGGCCGAAGTCGACCCCGAGGGAACCGGTGAGATCGGGCTGCAGGACGGTCTGTCCTTGGAGCGGCAGATCGACGGTGTAGCCGGGAATCCCATCGTAGGTGTAGGTGATATGGAGGTTGGCCGTGTGGCTACCCCGCACGGTGGCCAGATAGCGGACGGTGATGGCGCGGAAGCCGCCGGCGGCGATATTCCCTGCCCCGCCGCCGCTCACGATTTGGAAGCGGGCGGCGTCGGTGCCGGTCAGCGACACGCTGTTGATGGTCAGGGTCAGCGAGCCGCTGTTCTGTAGCCGGGCCGTGGCGTCGATGGGCTGGTGCAGGTAGGTCGGGACGTTGATGCCGTAGGAGCCGGTGAAATTGGGCTGAAGCACCGTCTTCCCCTGGAGGGACAGATCGGCGGTGTTACCGGCGATCCCGTCGTAGGTGAAGGTGACGTGGAGGTTGGCCGTGTGGGTGCCGCGCGGCGTACCCAGGTAGCGCACGGCAATGTTGCGGAAGCCGCCGGCGGCGACGCCCCCCGCCCCGCCGCCGCTCACGATTTGGAAGCGGGCGGCGTCGGTGCCGGTCAGCGACACGCTGTTGATGGTCAGGGTCAGCGAGCCGCTGTTCTGTAGCCGGGCCGTGGCGTCGATGGGCTGGTTCAGGAAGGTCCGGAAGTTGATGCCGGAGCTGTTCGAAACATTCGGCGCGTCGGCAACGAAGCCGGTCAGGGCGTAGTCCTGGTCCACGGGCGTACAGCCCGAACAGCTCAGCCGCATGCGGAAGGTGCCGGTCTTGGTCCCGCGAGCCTGGAGGGTGCCGGAGAATTGCAGCTTGATGGTTATCAACTGGCCGGGCACCAATGTTGTGACCCCGCCCCCCTGGAGGATCGAGTAGGCGCTGCTCGTCCCGGCGAGCAGGGAGTTGGTGACCGTGATGGTGAAGGCTTTGTTGTTGGTGAACGAGGTGGTGATGGTGGAAGGGTCCGAAGTGGGGGTGACCCTGCCGAAGTCCCAGGTGGCCACCGCCGCCAGGGGCGCCAGACCGCCCGCGGTGAGGGGGGCCGCCGACGGCTCGGCCCCCTGCTCCAGGTTGGCGTCGAGAGGGATCGACTGGGAAACGGGGGCGGGTGGTGGCGCGGAGAAGAGTTGCACCTCACCGGCCACGGGCGCCGCCGCGGGCGGCGGCGGGGTCACCGTGGCGTCCGCGAGGGGGAGGGGCTGGGGAGACTCCAGGGTACCGAGCCGTGGGGTCGGCTCGCCGGCCACGGCGCTAGAGGCCGAACCCACGGCCGCGACCGCGGCCACACCCGTGTCGTAGGCGATCGCCAGCCGCTTGCCGGCGACCTCCGAGATCGGCAGGGTCTGGTCGATCCCGCCGTGCTGGATGCGGACCTTGTGGAGGTAGGCGTCGGGGACCGTGTCCCAGTACTGGCTGGTGATGTTGGCAAAGGGCAGGGTGGTGGGGAGCGCACCAAGGTACTCCGGGACGATCTCCCGGCCACCGATGACCTCCTCCATCGAGGCGTTCGGATGATGGGCACGGAGATTGTCCACCAGGGTGGAAGAAAGGGAGGTCAGGGCCGTGCGCAGCCCGGGGTCGTTGAGGTTCTCGACGGAGTCGGCGCCGGCGGTGCCGCCGGCGGCGGTCAGGAGGGCTGTGCGGTCGTAGCCCATGGCAGCGGCCACATCGATCCCCACCGTCTCCTGGTAGACCTTGAAGGCGGGGTCGAAGAGGTAGTCGATCCCGGCGATGGTCGCCTTCACCCAGACCCGGGTGACCCGGGGCGGGTTGGTGGCCGTGTCGACCGGGATCCCCGCGCTGCCGAGCACCGTGGAGAGCACCTCGCCATTGGCATCCACCCCCAGCCAGTGGTGGAGGTCGTGCTGGTCCGCGGCGCCGAACGCCGGGATGAATTGCTGGCCGTAGACGAACTGGGCGGTAAAGCCGCTCGCCCGCAACAGGGCGACCATCAGGGCCGCCTGGTCGAAGTCGTTGCCGGCCCCCTCGGTAAGGGTGAGGACCGCCCCCTTGAGGGCCCCGAAGTAGGGGACATAATCGATGGTGTTGTGGACGAACTCGTAAGATCAGCGTCGGATCGTGCTGTAGGCCGCGGGCCAGCTCGACGATCTCCGGCGCGGTCTCAGCCCCGGCCGTGGCCAACCCCTGCGGTGCCACGGTCAGCGCCTGGCCATGTGCGGGGGGGGGGGCGTAGTACGGCTCAGCCTCCTCCGGCGTAACCGGTGGTACCTCACCCCGCAGCCACCCCGGACCGGCTACCTGGGCCCGCGCCGCACTCACGGGCATGAGGGCGAAGGCCAGCACCACCCCCCAACAGACTCCCCCCACAATCGACAACCCATCGGCTGGCCGCTTCCCCATTCGCCTACCCTCCTCCCATTCGAGCCTTGAACCCCTCCGCCGGGTGGTGATCCGCGCCGCCAACGGCCATGCCCCCAACCCGCCCTCGCCGGCGCCCTCCCAACCGCGCGTCTGGCGGCAAAAAACACGTTCCTGAGCCGGATTGTCAACACCCACCTCGGCGTCTGCCCGCGAATGAGGGGAGAGAGCTCATGCGCTGTGACCCCCGATGCCATCCAGTGCGCCAGGCCGGGGCGCGGTAGTTTTCGCCGCCGCCGCGACGCGGGCCCGACCTGGCCGGTGGCGACGGCGACCGGCGCTCCCCCCGACCCAGCCACTCTCCCGCTCTCCCCGGGCCTGCCCGCACGACGATCTGCGCCGCGGGCATGGAGAGAGCCTCGGCACGGCCACGTGGCCTCCCGCCGCGCGGGCCCGATCACCTGCGCAGCGCGGAGCTCCGTGCCGTGGACCGCTCTCCCGCCCGCGCGCGGGCCCGAGCCCTCTCGCGCAGCACCGCGGCCTAGGCAGCCGCTTGGCCTTGGCGTGCGGGACCCGTGGGGTCAGGCATGCAAAGTTGCAAAGTTTCCATGGTGGCCCATAGGATCCCCCCATGGCGCGGCAACCTCGTCTCCATCTCCCCGGCGGGGTCTATCACGTGATGCTGCGCGGCAACGGGGGGCGGGAGATCTTCTCCGCCGAGGAGGACTACCGGTACCTCTACGGCCTGCTGGCGGAGGGGGTGGGGCGGTTCGGCTATCGGGTGCACGCCTTCTGCTGCATGTCTAACCACCTCCATCTCGCCGTGCAGACGGGGGAGGAGACCCTCTCCCGCGGATTGCAGAACGTGGCGTTTCGCTACGCTCGCCGGGTGAACCGCCGGGAGGAGCGGATTGGCCACCTCTTCCAGGGCCGGTACAAGGCGATATTGGTGGACCGGGACAGCTACCTCCTGGAGCTCGTGCGGTATATCCACCTAAATCCGGTACGGGCCGGGCTGGTGGCCGAGCCCGAGGCGTATCCGTGGAGCGGCCATCGCGCCTACCTGGGGAAGGATGCCCTCCCCTGGCTCACCACCGATTGGATCCTGGGGCAGTTCGGGGGCCGGCTGGGCGTGGCGCGGCGCCGCTATCAGGAGTTCGTCCACCAGGGCGTCGGCGAGGGGCATCGGGACGATTTCCACGGCGGTGGCGATGACACGCGGCTCCTGGGGGACGACGAGTTCTCCAAGGAGGCACTCGGTGCCGAGTACTCTCCCTTGGCGGCGCGGGTGTCGCTCGATGATCTGGTGACGGTGGTGTGCGACGAGTGGGGCCTCCCGGAAGGCGCGCTCGCCATTGCAGGGCAGGGGCGGCGGGTCTCGGACGTGCGGGCGGCGGTCGGCTGGCTCGCTCGCGAGCTTGGGTGTGCGACGCTGGCGGAGGTGGGACGGCGTACCAATCGTACCGGTAGCAGCGTGACCTCGGCGGTGCCAGAGTGGCGCAAGATCGTGATCTGTCCGAGCGGCTGGAGCGGCTCCGCGATCGCCTAAGCGCAAAGTTTGCAACTTTGCATGCCTGACCCCGAGGTTTGACCCCGAGGTTTTCTCCGGGCTAGCCGCGGGTCACCAGGGTGGCGACGGCGGGGTGCAGGGTCGCGTCGATCAATGCGCGCAGCTCGGGGACGCACGAGCCGCAATTGGTGCCGGCAAGCAGCGCCGCGCCGACCGCCTCCGGGGTGGTGAGGCGATCGCGCTGGATCGCCGCGATCAAGACGTTGCGGCCCACGCCGAAGCAGGAGCACAGGGTCGGTCCGGCGTCTGGCTGGTCGGCGGGCGGGCGCGCGGTGAGGAGGCTCGCGCGCGCGGCGCCATCGAGGGCGGTCGCGGCGAAGAGCTGGGCGAGCCAGGTACGAGTCGGCAGGTCGTGGGTGGGGCCCACGAACAGACAGGCCTGGAGCCGGCCGTCCAGCAGGCGTGCCGCGCGGTAGCGCCGGGCGCCGCGGTCCTGATACTCCAGCCACTCCCCCGCCCCGGCGAGGTGCTCGCGACTCCATGCGGCCCAGTCGACTCCATCGCGCTCGCCGGCCAGCTCGTAGCGCCAGAATTGGCGGCCCGGGATGCGCACGCAATAGTCGGCAGCGAGTGACTCCAGCGGTGTGCGGCTGAAGGCGAACCCGTGCCACACGGGCCGGAATGGGGCCACGGCGATCGGCGCGTGCTTGAACTCGGGCTCGCCGGAGAGGGGATCCGTGACCGGCGCGACGAGGGCGTTGACTCGCGCCTGCGCGGCGAACCGGTCGCTCCAGTGGATGGGCACGAACACGGTGTCGGGGAGCTGACCCTCCGCCAGGTGGACCCGGGCGAGCATCGTGCCCGTGGCGTTGGACAGGCGGGCGAGACCAGCGTCTTCGAGACCGAGGTCGGCGGCGTCGTCGGGGTGAATCTCCACCCGCGGCTCGGCGATGTGGGCGGTGAGGCGCGGCACCGTGCCGGTGCGCGTCATGGTGTGCCACTGGTCACGAATCCGGCCGGTGTTGAGGACGAAGGGGTTCGCGCTGGACGGCGCGGCGGCCGGGGGACGGGGCTGCACGGGGATGAAGCGTGCCCGGCCCGAGGCGGTGTGGAACGCCTGGCCGGCGAACATCCGCGCCGTGCCCTGGTGCGCCGGGTGCGGGACGGGCCACTGGATGGGGGTGAGGGCGTCGTAGGCCGGATCGTCGAGGTGCGCGAGGCCACGGATGTCGAAGGCGCGCTCGCCCTGGTTTTCGAAGCCGGAGAGGGCGGCGTGCTCGCGGAAGATCTCGCCGGCGGAGGCATAGGGAAAGCCGCCGGCAAACCCCATCCGCCGGGCGACCTGGGTGAGGATCCACCAGTCGGGCCGGGCCTCTCCTGGTGCCTGGAGGAAGGGGCGTTGCCGGGAGATGCGGCGCTCCGAGTTGGTGGTGGTCCCGTCCTTCTCCCCCCAGGTGGCGGCCGGCAGGAGGACGTGGGCGTAGGCCGTGGTGTCGGTGCGCCGGACACAGTCGGACACCACCACCAGCTCGCAGCGGGCCAGGGTGCGGTTGACCCGATCGGCGTCCGGCAGGCTGACCGCCGGATTGGTCGCCATGATCCACACCGCCTTCACCCGGCCCGCCGCGATCGCCTCGAACAGCTCCACCGCCTTCAGGCCGGGGCCACGGGCGATGGTGGGCGATTGCCAGAACCGTTGCACTCGCGCACAGGCGGCGTCGCCGAAGTCCATGTGGGCCGCGAGGGTGGTGGCCAGCCCGCCGACCTCGCGGCCGCCCATGGCATTGGGCTGGCCGGTCAGGGAGAAAGGGCCCATGCCGGGCCGGCCGATGCGGCCGGTGGCCAGGTGGCAGTTGAGAATCGCGTTGACCTTGTCCGAGCCGCTGGACGACTGGTTGACCCCCTGGGAGAACAGGGTCACGGACCGTTCCGTCGTGGCGAACCAGTGGTAGAGCTGCGCCACGGCCACCTCCGACAGACCGCAACGGGCGGCCACCGTGGCGATGTCCGGGGCCGATGCCCGGGCCGCGGCGAGGGCGTCTTCGAACCCCTCCGTGCGGCCCTCGACGAATCCCTCGTCGAGCCACCCGTGGGCGTGCAGGTAGGTGAGGAGGCCGTTGAACAGGATGGCGTCGCTGCCGGGCCGCAGGGCGAGGTGGAGGTCGGCGAGGTCGCAGGTGGCGGTGCGCCGGGGGTCGATGACCACCACCTTGCGGGACTCGGAGCACGCCGCTGCCTCGCTCAGGCGCTGGTAGAGGATCGGATGGCACCAGGCGGCGTTGGAGCCGACCAGGACCACCAGCTCCGCGGTGTCGAGATCCTCGTAACAGCCGGGCACGGTGTCGGAACCGAAGGCGCGCTTGTGGCCCACGACGGTGCTCGCCATGCACAGGCGGGAGTTGGTGTCGATGTTGGCCGCGCCGATGAACCCCTTCATCAGCTTGTTGGCCACGTAGTAGTCCTCGGTGAGGAGCTGGCCCGAGCAGTAGAAGGCCACGGCCTCCGGGCCATGCTCCCGGAGGATGCGCGCGAGGCCGGAGGCGACGGTGTCGAGGGCCTCCTCCCAGGCGACTCGCTGGCCGGCGATCTCGGGATAGAGGAGGCGGTCGTCCAGCTCCAGGGTCTCGGCGAGGGCCGCCCCCTTGGAGCAGAGGCGGCCATGGTTCGCCGGGTGGGTTGGGTCACCGGCGACAATGACTTCGCCATCGCCGCCGGCGGTGGCGATCACCCCGCAACCGACCCCGCAATAGGGGCAGGTGGTGGCGACCGGCCGCCGGCCCACATGGAGGGGACGCACCGGCATGGCTAGTCAGCGGCAGCGGCTAGGACCGCCAGCGACAGGTAGATCTCACGCCCCTCCACCCGCACCGGGTGGCGGCCCGCACACCCCTCGTCGGGGGCGACGGCCACGCCGCTCTCCAGGTCGATGGCCCAGTTGTGCAGGGGGCAGGCGACCTTGTGGTCGTAGACGATCCCCTGGGAGAGGGGCCCGCCCTTGTGCGGGCAGCGGTCGCGCAGGGCGAAGACCTGGTCGCCGGCGGTGCGGAACAGGGCGATGTCGCCGTCCGGCGTACGCACCACCCGGGCGCCGAGCGGTGGGATGTCGTCGAGGGTGCCGACGCCGATCCACTGGGTGTCGGTAGCGGTTAGGTCAGCCATGGGTCAGGTACTCCTTGCGCGGGTGTGGGCAGCGATCGCTCTCTCCCCTCGCCGGAGAGGGCCGGCGTGAGGCGGCAGGCCCCCCTTCGGGGGAGGGTTGGGGTGGGGGCGGTGGGGGATCAGCGACCTGTTGGGCCGTGTGCGGGGCGGAGTGGCTGTCCCATGCGCCCTCACCCTGGCCCTCTCCCGGGGGGAGAGGGTCTCATGGGACTCCCCTTCGGGGAGGATTGGTTGTTCCAAAGTCACGCCAGCACCTTGAGGGGGATGAACTCGTGGCGATCCACGCCCTGGCAGCCGCGCTCGCCCCACGGGTCTTGCTGGGCGAAGACCTGGCTGGCGCGGAATCGCTCGTAATAGGCACGGCGTCCGGCGGCATCGGCCACCAGGCGCTCCTTCAAATAGGAGATGCCGACACGCTCGAGCCACGGCGCGGTCCGTTCCAGGTAGCGCGCCTCCTCGCGGTAGAGCTGCAGGAAGGCACCGGTGTATTCGAGCACCTCGTCCATCGTCGTCACGTGGCAAAGGAGATCGGTGGCGCGCACCTTCACCCCGCCGTTGCCGCCGACGTGGATCTCCCAGCCCGACTCCACCGCCACCACTCCGAGGTCCTTGATGGTCGCCTCAGCGCAGTTCCGCGGGCAGCCCGACACCCCCATCTTGAACTTGTGCGGGGTCCACGAGCCCCAGGTCATCTTCTCGATCGCGATGGCCATGGTGGTCGAGTCCTGGGTGCCGAAGCGGCACCAGTCGGAGCCCACACAGCACTTCACCGTACGCACCGCCTTGCCGTAGGCGTGGCCGGAGACGAAGCCGGCGGCGGCGAGGTCGGCCCAGATCGCCGGGAGCTGCTCCTTCTTCACCCCGAGCAGGTCGATGCGCGAGCCGCCGGTGAACTTCACCTCGGGCACCTGGAACCGCTCCGCCACGTCCGCCAGGGCGCGGAGCTGCGCCGGGTTGGTGATGCCGCCGAACACCCGCGGCACCACCGAGTAGCTGCCGTCCTTCTGGATGTTGGCGTGCACCCGCTCGTTGATGTAGCGCGACTGGCCCTCGTCGTGGTACTCGCCGGGCCACGCGACCAGGAGGTAGAAGTTGAGCGCCGGCCGGCACGCCGGGCAGCCGTCGGGGCTCTTCCACTCGAGGAAGTGCATGACTGCGGCGAGGCTCTGGAGCTGGTGCTCGCGGATCGCCTTGCGCACCTGATCGTGGGTGAAATCGGTGCACTTGCACAGCGGCTTCACCCCCGGGGCCGAATACTCACCGCCGAGGGTGTGGGCGAGGATCTGCTCCACCAGGCCGGTGCACGAGCCGCACGACGAGGAGGCCTTGGTGTGGGCGCGGACCTCCTCCAGGGTGAAGAGCCCCTTGCTGGTGATGGCCTTGATGATGTCGCCCTTGCACACGCCGTTGCAGCCGCACACCTCCTGGTCGTCGGTCATCACAACGGCGTGGTTGATGTCGCCGTGGCCCGCGTCGCCCAGGTGGCGCTGGCCGAAGAGGAGGTGCTCGCGCAGGTCGGAGATGTCCGCCCCCTCGCGCATGAGCTGGAAATACCATGAGCCGTCCGCGGTGTCGCCGTAGAGCACCGCGCCGGTGATGCGGTCGTCGCGCAACGCCAGCTTCTTGTAGACGCCGCCGGCGATGTCCTTGAAGTAGATCTCCTCGGTGGAGTCATCGCCGATGAAGTCCCCGGCGGAGAACAGGTCGATGCCGGTGACCTTGAGCTTGGTGGAGGTCTTCGACCCCTCGTAACGCCAGTAACCGAGACCGGCCAGGTGGTTGGCGCACACCTTGCCCTGCTCGAATAGCGGCGCCACCAGGCCGTAGGTGGTGTTGCGGTGTTGCACGCACTCGCCGAGGGCGTAGATCCGCGGGTCGTAGGTCTGCAGGGTGTCGTTGACCACGATGCCGCGCTCGCAATAGATGCCGGTGCTCCGGGCGAGATGGATGTTGGGTCGGATGCCCACCGCCATCACCACGAGGTCGGCGTCGATCTCCGTGCCGTCCGCCAGCCGGACCGCGCTCACCCGGCCATTGCCGAGGATCGCCTCGGTCTGCGCGGGCATGACGAAGCGCAGCCCTTTCTCCTCCAGGGAGCGGCGCAACATGTTGGCGGCCGGGACATCGAGCTGGCGCTCCATCAAGGTCTCCATCAAGTGCACGACGGTGACCTCCATGCCCTGCTTCATCAGGCCATTGGCCGCCTCCAGGCCGAGGAGCCCGCCGCCGATCACCACCGCATGGCGGTGGGTCAGCGCCACCTCCAGCATCCGGTCCACGTCGCGGATCTCCCGGAACGTGACGACGCCGGGGAGGTCGTGGCCGGGGATCGGCAGGACGATGGGCAGGGAGCCGGTGGCGAGGAGCAGGCGGTCGTAGCTGGCGGTGGTCCCGTCGTCCGCGATCACCCGGCGGCGGGCGCGGTCGATCTCGGTCACCGTCTTGCCCTTGTAGAGGGTGATGCCATTGGCCGTGTACCACGCCTCGTCGTTGAGCATGATCTCGTCGAGCCGCTTCTCGCCGGCGAGGACGGGAGACAGGAGGATGCGGTTGTAGTTGCCGTGCGGCTCGGCGCCGAACACGGTGATGTCGTACGCCTCGGGTGCCAGCTTCAGCAACTCCTCAAGGGTACGGACGCCGGCCATGCCGTTGCCGACCAGGACCAGTTTCTTGCGCATGGGGGACCCTCCGGGGTACGCGAGTGACACAGATCGATTGTCCGGCCCGCAGACGGCACGCGGGCCACTGCGATGCGATAAAGCAAGGCGAATGCCAGGGGTCGGCGGGCGTGCAATCGGTTGATCGGCCGCCGTTTGGCGGGCACGGGGCGCAGCGCTCGGTCCGGCGCGTGAGGGTCGCTGCAAGTAAAAGGGGCAGACGATGCCCAGGAGATGGCCACGGCCATGGCGGTCGAGCGATGGGTTTTCCGAGCGCCATTAAGGATGCGGAAAGGAGACGCAACCTGGCACTCCATTTGCTGCCGTGAACGCAGTCGTCAACCCGCACGGAGGAGGTCCGGCCATGGCTCGCGCGAAACTGAAGTGGTTTTCGTTTACGGACAACATGCGGATTTTGCACCTGACCTGGATCGCGTTTTTCATCAGCTTCTATGTGTGGTTCAACCATGCGCCGCTCTTGGCCTCCATCCGCGGCACCCTGGGGCTGAGCGAGCAGCAGGTGAAGGCGCTGCTGATCCTCAACGTCGCCCTCACCATCCCGGCGCGGATCGTCATCGGCATGCTGGTCGACGCCTTCGGCCCGCGGCGCATCTACTCCCTCCTGCTGTTCCTCTCGGCCTTCCCGTGCTTCGGCTTCGCCATGGCCAACAGCTTCGAGCAGATGGCCTTGATGCGCTTCCTGCTGGGCTTCGTCGGCGCTGGCTTCGTGGTCGGGATCCGGATGATCGGCGAGTGGTTCCCGGCCCGGCAGGTCGGCCTCGCCGAGGGCATCTACGGCGGCTGGGGAAACTTCGGCTCGGCCGCCGCGGCGATGACCCTGCCAACCCTCGCCCTACTGTTTGGCGTCGCGGACGGCTGGCGCTACGCCATCGCCCTGACCGGCGTGATCTCTCTGGTCTACGCCGCCATCTTCGCCCTGACGGTCACCGACACGCCCAAGGGCTCGACTTACTTCAAGCCCAAGCGGAGCGGCGCCATGGAGGTCACCAGCCGCGGGGACTTCTTCCTCTACCTGGCGATGAACATCCCGCTCTACGCGACCCTGGCGCTGCTCACGTGGAAGCTGGGGCCGGCCAACCTCAAGCTCCTGAGCACCGGCGTGGCCGACATCATCTATGGGGTTCTGGTGGCGCTGTACGGCTTTCAGAGCGTGCGCGTCTACCAGATCAACCAACACGTGTTCACCGAGGAGGTGCCGCAGATCGACCGCTATGCGTTCAAGCAGGTGGCGGTCCTCGACCTCGCCTATCTGGTGACCTTCGGCTCGGAGCTCGCCGTGGTCTCCATGTTGCCCCTCTTCTTCCAGGACACCTTCGGACTCTCGCAAATCGCCGCGGGCATCCTCGCCTCGGGCTTCGCCTTCATGAACCTCGCGGCGCGGCCGGGCGGCGGCCTGATCAGCGACTGGTTCGGGCGCCGGCGGACCATGATCGTGCTCCTGATCGGCCTCGCCGCCGGCTACTTCCTGATGAGCCGCATCGACTCCACCTGGCCGGTATGGCTGGCGGTGGTGGTCACCATGGGCTGTTCGTTCTTCGTGCAATCCGGCGAGGGGGCGGTGTTTGCCATCGTGCCGCTGGTGAAGCGGCGCCTCACCGGTCAGGTCGCCGGCATGGCCGGGGCGTATGGCAACGTCGGCGCGGTGGCCTTTCTTACCGTGCTCTCCTTCGTCGCGCCGCAGACCTTCTTCCTGGTGATCGCCATCTCCTCCATCTTCGCCCTGGTCGCGGTGGTGGCCCTCCTGGAGGAACCGGCGGGCCACATGGTAGAGGTGATGCCAGACGGCACGGTGCAGATGATTGAGGTGACCTGAGCAGGAGGCGGGTGTCTCCCGCCGCGCGGGCGGTGTCCCGGAAGGTGACGCCGCCCGCGTACCTCGCCTTGCCCCACGCCGGAAAGGAACCCCACGGGGTATGCGCGTTGTCACCCACTCCGTAGCTGAGATGGCACCCGCCCTGGCGGTCGCGGCCGGGCAATGGTCCTTGGCCGGCGCCAAGCCGGTGAACGAGGACTCGTGCGGGGTCTGCATTCCGGGCGAACCCCTGCTCGAGACCAAGGGGATCGCGGCGGTGATCGCCGATGGGGTGAGCGGCAGCGAGGCGGGCCGCGAGGCAAGCGAGACCTGCGTCCAGGGCTTCCTGGCGGACTACTACTCCACCTCCGAGACCTGGTCGGTGAAGACCTCGGTGGAGCGGGTGCTCGCCGCCCTCAACCGCTGGCTCTACGGGCAGGGACAGCGCGACCACCCCACCGGCCGCGGCCTGGTGAGCACCCTGAGTCTAGTGGTCATCAAGTCGACCACGGCCCACCTCTTCCACGTCGGGGATACCCGCATCTACCGCCTGCGCCAGGGCGTGCTGGAATGCCTCACGCGCGACCATCGAGTGCGGCTCGCCGGGGACCGGCAGTACCTCAGCCGCGCAATCGGTGCCGACCTGCGCCTGGAAATCGACTACCGCACCCTAGCGGTCGAGGCGAACGATCTCTTCCTCCTCACCAGCGATGGGGTCCACGACTACCTCGGCGAGGGGGCGATGGTGGAGCTCCTGGCGGCGCACGCCGCCGACCTGGAAGAGGCGGTGCGGGCGATCGTCGCGCGCGCGCGGGGCAACGGCAGCCCGGACAACCTCACCTGCCTGGCGGTGCGCGTCGAACGCCTCCCCAGCGACGATCAGGAGGGGTTCTACACCCGGCTTACCGAGCTGCCCTTCCCGCCGCCCCTGGAGGCGGGTCAGGCGATCGACGGCTACCGCATCCTGCGCGAGCTGCACGCGAGCAAGCGCACCCAGATCTACCTCGCCCTCGACGTCGAGAGCGAGGAGCGAGTGATCCTCAAGACGCCGTCGGTGAACTATCAGGACGACGCCGCCTACATCGACCACTTCCTGCACGAGGAGTGGGCGGGCAAGCGGGTAGCCAATCCGCACGTGCTGCGCGTGCTGGAGCCGCGGCGGAGGCGCACCTTCCTCTACTACGTCACCGAGTACCTCGAAGGGGAGACCCTGCGCCAGTGGCTGACCGACCACCCGCAGCCGCCCCTCGGTGAGGTGCGCAACCTCGTCGAGCAGACCGCCCAGGGGCTGCGCGCCTTCCACCGCCTGGAGATGCTCCATCAAGACCTGAAGCCGGAGAACCTGTTCATCGACGCCCACGGCACGGTGAAGATCATCGACTTCGGCTCCACCAAGATCGCCGGCATCGAGGAGATCGCCACGCCGCTCACCGACCCCGGCCCCCTCAGCACGGTCAACTACACCGCGCCGGAGTACCTGCGCGGCGAGCGCGGCAGCAACCGCTCGGACCTCTACTCCCTCGGGGTGATCGCCTACGAGCTGCTCACCGGCAAGCTGCCCTACGGCGAGCAGCGGTCGATGAAGGGGGGCCGCGAGCGCCGCTACCGCCCCGCAATCCACCATCGCCCCGATCTCCCCGTGTGGGTCGACGGCGCCTTGCAGCGCGCCGTGCACCCCGATCCCCAGAAGCGCTACGAGGCCCTCTCCGAGCTGGTCCACGATCTCTCCCACCCCAACCCGGCCCTGATCCCCACGGACACGGCCCCACTCCTGGAGCGCAACCCCCTCGCCTTCTGGCGCGGCCTCGCCCTTCTGCTGCTGGCGATCAACCTGCTCCTGGCCGTTCTCCTCCTGCGCTGACGCGGGGGGAATTGCTTGACGCAGAGGTGCAGATGCGCAGACGGAAGCGCCTCGCCCGGGACCGAGTTCCCTGTGGACTGGACCGAGGCGAAGCGCGCGGTGCTTCCCAACCTGAAACCCTCGACCCAGTCGATCTCCATCCGCCTGCCGGTCGACCTCCTGGAACAGATCAAGGTCGAGGCCAGCCGCCGCGACGTCCCCCACCAGTCCCTCATCAAGATCTGGCTGAGCGAGCACGCCCGCAAGAACGCCGCGTGAGGGAGGGCAAGCAGCGCTGACGAAGGCGCGCGCCGCGCCCTACAGAGGAAGCGAACCGCGAATGGCCGCGAATGGCGCGCGGATGAAACGCGAATCGAGTGTGGTTTTTGTGTCTGTCAACGCAGATGTGCAGAGATGTGGGGAGGTAGAGGGTGGTGTGCCTGGCTGAAACCGCACCGACCTCCATGCGTCCCTGCGCCTCGATCACTCCGCGTTTGAAGCCAGATTCGGGACTGCTCCGAACCTTCCGGATGTTCCGGCCTCCCTTCGCGATCTTCGTGGCTTCGCGAGAGATCCCCCCAGTCGACCCGCTTTGTTCTCGCTCCGCCCAGTCGGTTGACGCCCTTGGTGCCGGGGAATACGTCTGCCGCCGGGCCGACGGGGGCGGTTATGGCCGCAGCGACCAGGGGAAGTGGAGGATAGGCCGATCGGCGAAGGGTCACGCGGCCAAAGCGCCGAGCCGCACCCGCCACGGCGGTGAACCCGACCGCCAAGCACCGCGCCCCGCTCCGCGTTTGCCGGAAAAGGCCGACCGGCCTATCCCCGTCGCCGGAAAAGCCGCCGTAGTGGGATCCGTTCTGATTTCTCATCCGGTTCTTGCAAAACCTTCAACAAACCGTTTCCCGAAATAGGCCGACCGGCCCGCCGTGTTTGCCGGGAAACCCGGAACTACCTGATTCAGAGTTAGGCGTCCCAAGACACCGCCCCAGCGCAACGATCGAATGAGGCAACCATTGGCGAAGCGAAAGAACCACACGGGCAGGTCGGACGCGACCTCCGCCAACGTCGGCTACGAAGCCCAGCTCTGGCAGATGGCCGACGCCCTGCGCGGCAGCATGGACGCCGCCGAATATAAGCACGTCTGCCTCAGTCTGCTGTTTCTGAAGTACATCTTTGACGCCTTCGAGGAGAAGCACGCTGCGCTGCTGGCCGAGAAGGCCCAGGGCGCCGACCCGGAGGATCCCGACGAGTACCGCGCCCAGAGCATCTTCTGGGTGCCGCCCGAGGCGCGCGGGCCCGACCTGGCCGGTGGCGACGGCGACCGGCGCTCCCCCCGACCCAGCCACTCTCCCGCTCTCCCCGGGCCTGCCCGCACGACGATCTGCGCCGCGGGCATGGAGAGAGCCTCGGCACGGCCACGTGGCCTCCCGCCGCGCGGGCCCGATCACCTGCGCAGCGCGGAGCTCCGTGCCGTGGACCGCTCTCCCGCCCGCGCGCGGGCCCGAGTTGAGGCGCCCCATGCCCGAGATCCCCGACGACCCGCTCTCCCGCCCGCGCGCGGGCCCGAGGAACCTGGTCCAGGCGCAGGTCCCGGCGATTGTCGCTCTCCCGCCCGCGCGCGGGCCCGAGCCCTCTCGCGCAGCACCGCGGCCTAGGCAGCCGCTTGGCCTTGGCGTGCGTGCGGTGGTTGCGGGCGCTGGCGTTGCCCGGGTGGTCATCGACAAGCGGACCATCGGACAGTGCGCGCACGCCTGTCGGGCCTTGGCGATCGTCACGAGGCGCGGCAGGCGCGAGTCCGGATGGGGACCGGTTCGTCGAGCGATGCAAGACGATGCGACGAACCACGATCCACGCGCCGGACCTTCGCGCCGGACCTTGGCGCCGAACATGGCTCCGCATCTTTGCCGTCGATCGGACCCAAGGCCGACCGGCTCCTCAGCCGGCGATGGTCAAGCCCCTCACACCTGGCGCTTGAAACGGCGCTCGATCTCGGCGGTGGAGATGCGGATCAGGGTTGGGCGGCCGTGCTCGCAGGTGAAGGGCAGGGGGGCGTCGCGCAGGTCGGCGAGCAAGGCCTCGATCTCCGGCGGGGCGAGGAAATCGCCGGCGCGCACCGCCGAGCGGCACGCCATGGTGAAGAGGAGCTGATCCGCCACCGCCGACGGCGGCCCTCCCTCCCCCTCCAGACGCGCCAGCTCGAGCAGCGCCCGGCGCAGGTAGGCGGCGAGGTCGACCCCCTTCATCAAGGCGGGGGTGGCGCGAATGGTGAAGGTGCGATCCCCGAAGGGGTCGATGTCGAGCCCGACGCCGCGAAAGGCGTCGAGGTGGTCTTCGAGGAGGACGGCCTCGGCCGCGTCGAGCTCGACGGTCTCCGGGAAGAGGAGCCCCTGGACCTCGGCGCTGCCGCGCTCGTGCTGGGCCTTCAGCCGGTGGTAGAGGATCCGCTCGTGGGCGGCGTGCTGGTCCACGAGCACCAGCCCCTCGCCGTCCGCGGCGAGGAGGTAGGTGCGGTGGAGCTGTCCCAATGGGGTGAGCTGGCGCGCGAACAGGGAGGCGAAGGGGCCGGGCGGCTCGGGCCCCCCGCTCGGGACCCCCTCGCCCGCCCCCCCCACCGCCTGGCCGCGCCACGCCTCCAGGGTCAACCCATACGGCCGGCGGGCGACCACGGGGGAGCCTGCCACCGGCGCCGCACCCCCCTGCAAACCTGGGGGGTGGCGCGGCGACCAAGTCGTCTCCCCCGCCCGCTCCGAGGGGTAGTCGCTCTGGACCTCCGCCGCGGCGACCGATTGGCCACCGTGGCTGGTGGCCAGCGGTGGCCCCCCCGCCGAACCGCCACCGGCCGCCTCGCCCTCCGCCTCACGCCCCCAACTGCCAAGGCAGTCGCGCACCACCGACGCCACCACGTTGTGGATCCGCCCCGGCTCCCGGAAGCGCACCTCCGCCTTCGCCGGGTGGACGTTGACGTCCACCTCCCCGGGCTGCACCTCCACAAAGAGGATGACGAAGGGGGTGCGGTGGCGCATCACCAGGGTTTCGTGGGCCTGGCGGATCGCGTGGGTGAGCAACCGGTCGTGCACCGGTCGGCCGTTAACGAACAACAACGAGGCTGCGGCGGCGGGCAGGTCGGACCCGGGCAGGGCGACCACCCCCGCCACCCCCACCCCGTCGATCTCCTCGCCAAACTCCAACAGCGGCCCGAGGCGATCGCCCTTCACCGCGCGCAGCCGCTCCACCACGCCGCGCTGCGGCGATAGGTCGAGAAGGCACCGCTGGTGGTGGCGGAGGGTGAGGCGCAGCTCCGGCCGGGCAAGGGCCAGGCGGGTAAGGCCGTCGAGCGCGTGCTGGAGCTCGGTGCGCTCGTGCTTGAGAAACTTGCGCCGCACCGGCACCCGGGCGAAGAGGTCCGCCACCTCCACCTCGCTCCCCTGCGGGCGGGCGACCGGGCGCACCGAAAGCGGCGTATCCGGACCGACGATCACCTCACCACCCTCGCCTCCCGCGGGCTGGCTCGCCAGGCGAACCTGGGCCACCGCGGCGATCGAGGCGAGGGCCTCGCCGCGAAACCCCAGGGTGGCGATCCCCTCCAGCTCCTCGAAGCGGGCGAGCTTGGAGGTGGCGTGGCGGGCGAAGGCAAGGGGCAGCTCGGCGAACGGGATGCCGCAGCCGTTGTCGGTCACCCGGATCCTCCCGATGCCGCCCCCCTCCAAATAGACGTCGATGCGCGTCGCGCCCGCGTCGAGGCTGTTCTCCACCAGCTCCTTGACCACCGACGCCGGCCGCTCCACCACCTCGCCAGCGGCGATGCGGTTGATCAAACCATCGGAGAGGACGCGGATCGCCATGGCCGGGGGGAGGTGCACGGTGCGGAAGGTGGGGACCGGGGGGGATGACCATGGAGAACGGACGGCCCCATGGAGCAACGATCATGACCTGGGGAAACGCCTCCACCAACCGTGTCGCCGGCCACTGGCCAATGGGTCCGGCGCGCCGGAACCTCGACCGCCCCCCCTACCCGCTCACCCCGCCGCGCCGCGCCCGACCCACGCGCTCCGCTCGCCCCCCGCCGCGGGCCGCCCTACCCCGAGGCAGCGCAGATAGCGCGCCACCACCGACTTCATCTCCCGCCGCTCGACCACCAGGTCCACCATGCCGTGCTCCTGGAGGAACTCGGCGCGCTGGAACCCCTCGGGGAGCTCGGCACGGATGGTCTGCTGGATCACCCGCGGGCCGGCAAAGCCGATCAGCGCCCGGGGCTCGGCCAGGTGGATGTCGCCAAGCATGGAGAACGAGGCGGTGACCCCGCCGAAGGTGGGGTCGGTGAGGATGGAGATGTACGGCACCCCCGCCTCGCCGAGGCGGGCCACGGCGGCCGAGGTCTTCGCCATCTGCATGAGGGAGAAGATCGACTCCTGCATCCGCGCCCCGCCCGAGGTGGAGACGATGATCAAGGGGTGGCGCTTGGCCGCGGCGAGCTCGGCGATGTGGCAGATCTTCTCCCCCACCACCGTCCCCATGGAGCCGGCGAGAAAGCGGAAGTCGAGGACCGCGATCGCCACCGGCCACCCCTCCAGGGCGCCGGTGCCGCACACCACCGCCTCCTTCATGCCGCACGCCTCCTGGGCCTTCTTCAGCCGTTCGGTGTACCGCTTGGTGTCGCGGAAGTGGAGCGGGTCGGCGGAGGTGAGCTCACCGTCGATTTCGTGGAAGGTGGCCTCGTCGATGAGCAGGGCGAGCCGCTCCCCCGCATCGATCCGAAAGTGGTAGCCGCACTTCGGACAGACCATGAGGTTCCGGACGATCTCCTTGCGGTAGAGGATCTCCTTGCACGCGACGCACTTGAGCCACAACTCCGCCGGCCCCTCCTTGGAGGCGGCGTCGCCGTCACGCGGCTGGATCTTGCGGCGAATGAACCAGGCCATGGGCGATCAATCAGGACGCGGGCTCTCCGCCAGGCTCCGCACCACCCCTTCTCCGCGTCCCCGTGGCCAGCTCGGCGACGAACGCCGTAACCTTCGCCACCAAGTCTGGCGCCGCCCCGTTCGCCTCGATCACCTGCACCAGGGCGGAGCCGACAATGGCGCCGTCGGCGAGGGCGCACACCTCCGCCACATGGGCGCTGGTGGCGACGCCAAACCCCACCGCCACGGGCAAGTCGGTGAAGCGGCGGAGGTGACCGAGCCGCTCCCGGAGATCGGCGGCGAGCTGGGCGCGGGTGCCGGTAACGCCGGTGAGAGAGACGTAGTAGAGGAAGCCACGCCCGGCGGCCACCGCCAGCTTGATGCGATCCTCCGTGGAGGTGGGGGCGAGGAGCGGAATCGGGTCGATCCCGATCTCCCGGCAGGCGGCAAAGAGCTCTGCCCCCTCGTCCGGCGGCAGATCGGGGAGGATCAGGCCATCCACCCCCGCCGCCTTCGCCCGCGCCAGGTAGCGCTCCACGCCGTGGTGGTAGACCGGGTTGAAGTAGGTCATAAGCACGATCGGAATGTCGCTCTCGCCGCGCACCGTTGCGGCGATCTCAAACAGGCGATCGAGGCGCATCCCAGCTCCAAGGGCGCGCTGGGAGGAGCGCTGGATCGTCGGGCCGTCGGCGAGGGGATCGGAGTAGGGAAAGCCGAGCTCGATGAGGTCGGCGCCGCCGCGCACCACCGCCCGCACCACCTCCAGCCCCAGCGCCGGGGTCGGGTCGCCGGCGGTGACGAAGGGCATGAGTGCCCCGCGCCCCGCCGCGCGCAGGCGGGCAAAGGTGGCGGCGATCCGGCTCACCCCCGCCCCTCCTCGACGATCCCGCGCGCCGCCACCTGCTCCACGTCCTTGTCCCCGCGGCCCGAGAGGTTGAGGACCACCACCGCGCCGTCGGGCAGCTCCGGGACCAGCCGCGGGAGGGCCCCAATCGCGTGCGCCGACTCCAAGGCCGGGATGATCCCCTCGGTGCGCGAGAGGAGCTTGAACCCCGCCAGGGCCTCGTCGTCAGTCACCGAAACGTAGGTGGCGCGACCGGTCTCGAAGTAGTGGGCGTGCTCCGGCCCGACGCCGGGGTAGTCGAGGCCCGCGGAGATGGAGTGGGCCGGGGTCACCTGGCCGTCGTCGTCTTGCAGGAGGTAGCTCAGCGAGCCGTGCAGCACCCCGCGGCTGCCGGCGGACAGCGTCGCCGCGTGCTTGCCGGTCTCCACTCCAAGCCCCGCCGCCTCCACCCCCACCATCCGGCAGGGGTCGTGGACGAAGGGGTGAAAGAGGCCGATGGAGTTGGACCCACCCCCCACGCACGCCACCAGCAGGTCCGGCAGCCGCCCCTCGGCGGCGAGAATCTGCGCCCGCGCCTCCACCCCGATCACCCGCTGCAGGTCGCGGACCATCGCCGGGTAGGGGTGCGGTCCCACCGCCGAACCGAGCAGGTAGTAGGTGGTGCGGACATTCGTCACCCAGTCGCGGATCGCCTCGTTCACCGCGTCTTTGAGGGTGCCGGTACCGCTCGCCACCTCCACCACCTTGGCGCCGAGCAGCCGCATGCGAAAGACATTCAGGCGCTGCCGCGCGATGTCCTCGGTCCCCATGAAGACCTCGCAGGCCATCCCGAACAGGGCGCAGGCGGTCGCGGTGGCGACGCCGTGCTGGCCGGCGCCGGTCTCGGCGATGATCCGCTCCTTGCCCATCCGCCGGGCCAGCAAGATCTGGCCGATCGCGTTGTTGATCTTGTGGGCGCCGGTGTGGTTCAGGTCCTCGCGCTTGAGGTAGATGCGCACCCGCCCGCCCAAGGCCGCGGCGAGGCGATCGGCGCGAAAGAGGGCGGTCGGGCGGCCCACGTACTGGTGCAGGTAGTAGCGGTAGTCGCGGTCGAACTCCGGCACGAAGCCGCCCTCGGTGCGAATCGCGTGGTACGCCTCGGTGAGCTCCAGCAGCGCCGGCATCAGGGTCTCGGGGACGTAGCGACCGCCGAAGACGCCGAAGTGGCCGCGCTCGTCCGGCTCGCACTGGAAGGACGCTTCAGCCACGGCCCACCTCGAAACGGCGCCGCGCCCGCGCCGCCTCGCCCTTCGCCGCCGCAACGAAGGCGCGCACCCGGCGGGGGTCCTTCACCCCCGGCACCCGCTCCACCCCGGACGAGCAGTCCACCCCATACGGGTCGCAGATGCGGACCGCCTCGGCAACGTTCTCCGGGGTCAGACCGCCCGCGAGGATGATCCGCACCTCGTGCGGCACCGCCGCCAGCCAAGACCAGTCGAAGGTGGCGCCACTGCCCCCCTCCACCCCCTCGCGGAAGCCATCCAGCAAGATCGCGTTCACCTGATACTCCTGAATCTTGCGCACCGCCGCCGGCGCATCCATGCGCACCGCCTTGATCACCCGGCAGGGAAACTGGGAGAGGTAGTTCTGCGACTCGTTGCCGTGAAACTGGAGGCAGTCGAGCCCCACCCGCCGGCGAACCGACTCCACCTGACCGCCCGACTCGTTGACGAACAGCCCGACCGTGGTGATGAAGGGGGGGAGCTGGCGGACGATCGCCGCCGCGGTCTCCGGGGTCACGTAGCGCGGACTCTGCCGGTAAAAGACGAAGCCGAGGGCGTCCACCCCCGCCGCCGCCGCCGCCATGGCGTCCTCCATGGAGGTGATACCGCAGATCTTCACCCGGACCGCCATGGCCCGGATGGTACCCGCTTCCCGCGCCGCCACGCGAGGGGCGGCCACCCCTCGCTCACTTGCCGTCTTGGAGGAGCACGCGCAGCTTCTTTACGGTCAACCCCAAGGCTATGGACGATCGCCGCGAGGGTCTTAAGCTCGATCGTCTTGCCCGGATGAACCGGGATGACCACCCGCGAGCCATCCGCCGGGCGATGCGGATTAGGCTCCTCGCCTCGATTGGGGGCAGCCGCGGACTCACACGGCGATCCGCAACGGCTGGAAGAGGAGCGCCTCCTGCGGAATCTCCTCGCCGTCCTCGACGCGCCTCTCCAGGTAGAGGGCGATCGCCTCCCGCACGTTGGCGATCGCCTCCTCCAGGGTATCCCCCGGTGCGTGGCACCCCTTCAGGGCAAGCCAGAAGGCGTGGAAACCGCCGTCCTCTTCCCCCTCCAGGGCGATGGTGTAGACGTAGTCGGCCATGCACTCACCCCACCTCGAACGGGTTCATGGCCACGGTATCGACCGCCCCCGAGGTGCGCGATCGCGGCCAAGAACCACCCCCTGAGGGTCTGTCGGACTTTGTCGATCGTGGCAAGAAGAGGCGGGCTCGAGCCCGGATCGAGACCCGTTCGTAGAGCGACGGGGCGATGGAACGAAGCATGCCTATCCGGTTGGTGCCCAACGACACCATTCCTGGTAGCGCCAAGGCTGGTGCGGTGCGGCCGGACGAATCTAGCGCCTACCGTAAAGGGTGCAGTAGGCCGGGCCTGCGGCCTGAGCCCCATACCCGGGGCCGTTGGAAGCGCTTCATCACGCCCAGACACGACGCACTGCGGTCTTGGGCACCAACCGGATAGGCATGGAACGAAGAACGGACCACGATCCGGGCCGAGAGCCGCCTGCTCCAGTCGATCGGGACAAAGTTCGACAGCCTCCTAGCGCACCACCAGCAGCGGGCAGGTGAGGAGGTCGAGGAGGGGGGTCAGCTCCTCCGGGGCGAGGAGGCGATTGTCGGCGGCAACGACGAGGAGGCCGCCGTGTGCCTCGCCCACCGCCGCGGCCACCGCCGCCCTCCCGGCGCGGCGCACGGGCTGGAGGGTGAAATCGAGGCCGGTGGCGAGCAGCGCCACGGCCACCGACTTTTCCAAGGCGGCGCCCTCGCCCGCGGCCAGGGGCGGCAAAAGGAGGGTGAGCGACGATTGCTGGAGGCGGGCAAGGCGAACGGCGAGGGCCAGGGCGCGGCGCGCCAGCTCGCGCCCGTCGTAGACCGCCACCACCGGCTGCCCGAGGGTGATCGCCGCGGTGAGGAGGAGGACCGAGCTCGCCGCGGAGGTGGCGGCGGCGCGGGCGGTAGAGCCCGAGGGACGGCCGGCGAAGAGGGGGCGGCTCACCCGCCCGAGGATCAGCAGGTCGCCCGCGCCCGCCGCCGCCACCACCTCCCGCGCCACCTGGCCGCGCGCCACCCGAAAGGTGCACGCCACCTGCCTCCCCGCCGCCGCGCGCTCCAAGGCTTTCCGCGCCGCCGCGGCGAGGAGGCGGAGCTGCCGCTCCACCGCCTCCGCGTCCAACAGCCGCGAGCTGGCCGAGAAGCAGATCTCACGGGCAAAGGGAAGACGGGCGAGGCGCACGAGGTTGTCGTCCTCCACGAACAAGCCGTGGAGCTCCGCGGACAGGCCAGCGGCGAGACCGGCGGCGGCGCCCACCGCGGCGAGGGAGTCGGCCGAGGTGTCTACCGCCACCACGATGCGCCGGATCTCGCCGCCCTCACTCACCCCGCCTCCCCCCACCCCTCCCCCACCTGTGCACCGAAGCCGCCCTCCGCGCTCCCCGCCCCACGCCCACCCAGGGCGGACCCCCGGGAGCCGCGCGCTGCCTGTTCAGAGCTAAGAAGGGCGGACCGGCCGCCGGGGGCAAAAGGCCGCGCCCTGCCCGCCGCTCCCCCGCCCCCCGCCGGGAGAGCGCCCTCCCCTGCTCGCCCCCCGCCGCCCTCCGCCTCGCCCGCCTCCGCCTCGGGGTCGTCGCCGCGGTGGGCGAGGCTGACGCGGATCTCCGCCAGCTCCGCCAGCCGCGCCTCCACCCGCCCATTCACCGTCCCCGGGGGGTAGAGGCCGTCGCCATCGCGCGCGCCCGCCGGCAGCCCGGTGAGGAGCTCGATCCCCTCGTCGATGGTGGCCACCGGATAGATGTGAAAGCGGCCCGCGGCCACCGCCTCCACCACCGCGCGACGGAGCATCAAGTGGTGCACGTTCGCCGCCGGAATCAGGACCCCCTGATCACCGCTGAGGCCGCGCGCCACGCACAGGTCGAAGAACCCCTCGATCTTCTCGTTCACCCCGCCGATCGCCTGCACCTGGCCCAACTGGTTCACCGAGCCGGTGACCGCTAGCCCCTGGCGGATCGGCAGGGAGGCGAGGGCGGAGAGGAGACAGTAGAGCTCGGCCGAGGAGGCGGAGTCGCCCTCCACCCCGCCGTACGACTGCTCGAACACCAAGGTGGCGTAAAGCGACAACGGCCGGTCGGTGACGTAACGGCCGCCGAGAAAGCCAGCGAGGATCAGCACCCCCTTCGAGTGCAGCGGCCCGCCAAGCTCGACCTCGCGCTCGATGTCCACCACCTCGCCCTCGCCGAGGCGCACCCGCGCGGTGATCCGGCTGGGATGGCCAAAGGCGAAGGCGCCAAGCTGGATCACCGACAGGCCGTTCACCTGCCCCACCTCGGTACCGGTCGTGGCGATGAGGAGGGTACCGCGCTCGGTCTCCTCGAGGACCCGGGCGCGCAACCGATCGGCGCGGTGGATGGCGGCGTCGATGGCCCCCTGCACATCGCCCGCGGTGCAGGCCGCGTGGCCCGCCTCGCCCGCCTGATAGTCCGCCTCGCGCAAGAGGTCGACCACCGGCGCCATTCGCACCGACAACCGCTCCGCGTCCTCGACCAGGCGTGCCGAGTGCTCGATCACCCGCGCCACCGCGTCCCGCTCCAACGGGCGCAGGCGATCGCGCCGAACCAGGGTGGCGATGAGCCGGGCATAGAGGGCCTCGCCCGCGGCGTTCCGCACCATCCGGTCATCGAAGTCCGCGGCCACCTTGAACAGCTCCGGGAACTCCGAATCCAAGTGGCTGAGGAGGTAGTAGAGGTAGGGGTCGCCGAACAGGACCACCTTCACCGTCAGGGGAATCGGCTCCGGCTCCAACGAGACGGTGGTCACCAACGACAGCATCTGGCCGAGGGACTCGATGGTGGCTTCCCCCTGGCGCAGGGCACGCTTCAGCCCCTCCCAGGCGTAGGGCTGGGTGAGCAACTGGCGCGCGTCCATGAGCAGGTAGCCGCCGTTGGCGCGGTGCAGCGAGCCCGCCTTGATGAGCTGGAAGTCGGTAATCAGCGCCCCCATCTGCGCCATGTGCTCCACCCGCCCGACGAGGTTTTGGAAGGTGGGGTTGTCCTCGTAGACCACCGGCGCGCCGTCACCGCCGTCGTGCTCCACCAGGCAGTTCACCTGATAGCGGCGGAAAAAGGCGGCGGCGGGCGGCGCCCCGGAGAGCTGCAACGCATGGGCGATCGGGGACTCGCCGCCCTCGTCGGTCTGCTGGAGCCGCTCCAGGTGGTCGACCACGTCGTCACGCACCGCCTCCAGGTACCCCTGCACCCCGTCGACCCCGTCGTAGCGGTGGATCACCGCCTCGATCAGCGGCCCGGCGACAAACAAAGCGACCTCGCGGTTGAGCTTGCCGACCCGGTCGCGGCTCTCGCGCTCCCACTGCGGGACCTGATGGAGGAAGGCCTGGAGCCGCTCTTGGAAGGCCGCGATCTCCGCCTCGATCCGCTTGCGTTCCGCCTCGGGCAGCTTGTGGAACTCCTCCGGGGTGATCACCTCGCCGTCGTGCATCGGCGCGAAGGCCAGCCCGCCCGGGGTGCGCACCACCGCGATCGCCTCCTTCTTCGCCGCCTCTTGGATCTCGTTGAAGCGCTTCTCCTGCTGCTCCTTCACCTCCGCCTCAATCGCCTGGCGCTGGACGCGATACTCGTCACTCTCAAACGCCGAACGAATCGCGCCCCGCAGGTCGTCCACCAGATGGCCCATGGTGTCGCGCAGCTCAGCACCGCGACCGGCGGGCAGGCGCAGCACCCGCGGCCGATGGGGCTGGGCAAAGTTGTAGACGTAGCACCAGTCCGACGCCGGCGCCTCCTGAGCGGCACGGCGGTCGAGAAACTGGCGCACCACCGATTGCTTACCACTGCCAGCAGGACCGAGGGCAAAGAGGTTGAAGCCGGGGTGGCCCACCCCGATGGCAAAACGCACCGCCGCCACCGCCCGTTCCTGCGCCACCACCTCATCGAGGTCCGGGAGGTCGTCGGTGGTGGCAAAGGAGAGCTGCGACAAATCGCACGAGCGGAAGAGGCGCTCGGGAGGAAGGGGATCGACCATCGTCACCTCAAGGTGGGGCGTGGGTCAGGAGGTCAGCCGTGGCCCCATCGTAACGCTCGGCCCCAAGCGAGGGGAGCGAAGCGCGGCGCCTATCCGGCGAGGTCGCGCCGCCGGTGGTCGGGCCGCTGGCTCAGGGCCAAGACCCGCCCCCACCCCCGACCGCCCACCCGGCAACAGCGGCCGATCTCCTCGATCACCGCCGCCGCCACCGAGCCCGCCGCGCCCGGGTTGGCGTGGAAGGTGTCACGCATGAGACGGCGCCCGGCGGCGCGTGCTGCCGGCGCGGCCAGGGCCTCGCGACACGCCGCCACCAGCCCGTCGATCTCGGTGAAGGGGTGGGTCGCGGCGCGGTAGATCGTCTCAATCTCCGGCAGGGCAAACTCGAACTCCGGGTTGTCGAACCAAACGATCGGGCGATCGCGGAGGGCGTAGGTGGTCATCACCGAGCTATGGTCCGCCACCAGCAGATCGGCGGCGGCGAGGAGCGGCTCGACCCGCAAGTCGGGAAGGAAGCGGGCGTGGGGGAAGCGCTGCTCCACCGCCCGCAGCTCCGCCACCAACGCCTCGCACCATGCCGGCTCGAGCCCCCCCCTCCTTCCCCGCCACAGCCACGGGTGGCCGGTCTGGAGGACGTTCCAGCCGCCTGCCTCGGCGAGGCGGGCGAAGGGGGCGGCGCGGAAACAGCGCAGGGTCGCCCCGGCCTGCCAGTGAGAGGTGATCAGGAGGGTGGGCAGGCGCGGATCGAGGCCAAGGTTGGTGAGGATCGCCACCCGGTCGTAGGTATTGCGGGCGAAGGGGTCGTCCTTGGGAAAGCCGACGGCGAAGAAGGCGTGGCGCTGGTCGAAGAGGCCGGGGCGCAGCCGCTCAAAGATCCCCCGCTGAATCGCCGACAGGCCGAGGAAGCCGTCGAACTCCTCCGCCACCGCCACCTTGGCGCCGAGGATGCCGAAGCCCGGGCCGTGGTGCATAAACAGGCGCAGGGCGTGGCGCTTCGGATAAAAGGCACTGCGGTGGGTGTCCACCACCATGTGCCACTTGCGCCAGGCGGCGCGGCGCGGGTCCTGATAGTGGGCGCGAAAGAGGGTGGCCTCTTGCGGATCGGCGAGGACGATTTCGTCCACCGGCCGCGGCCGGTCGGTGGTGGTCGCCACCACCACCCCGGGGCGGCCGGCGAGGTGGCGAATCACCTCCGCCTGGCAGGAGAAGCCGTAGCCGTCGGAGAGGACGAAGAGGACGCGGGTGGGGCCGAGGCGCGTCGCGAGCCAGTCGTCGGCGCCACGCGCCGCGGCGAGGAGACGACCACCCACTGGCTACCTTTCCCCCGCGGGTGGGGCCGTCCCCCGGCTGGCCAGGTGGTGCTCCTCCCACAAAGCGAGGCTCAGGAGCAGCCAGATCCCCCAGGCGCAATCCTTGCCGTCGAGAAAACTACGGAACAAAGCGCGGGCGGCACGCCGGTTGAGGGGCAGGCCGAGGAGCTCGTCGCGCTCCACCACCCGCTCCTCCACCAACGACCGCAACGGCCCGCGCAGCCACCTGCCCATGGGGACGGTGAAGCCGCGCTTGGCCACGGTATGGTGGCCGACGTGACGGCGCAGGGCGTGGCGCAGGGGGAGCTTGCCGAGGCGCTGGCCGAGGTCGAGGCAGGACTCCCACGCGACTTGGCCCGCCACCTCCACCACCTCGCGGTCGAGCAGGGGCACGCGCACCTCCAACGACGAGTACATGCTCGCCCGGTCCACCTTGGCGAGGATCATCGCCATCCGGCCGGTGAACTCGTTCCACCGGCACCACTGGGCGGTCGCGTCCCGGTCGTGGCCGTGGTAGTCGAAGAGGGTGCAGGCAGCCGGCCAGGCAGGAAACTCCGGGAAGAGCTGGCGCAGGTCCCCCTCCTCCAAATGGCTGTGCTTGGCCCGGTACCAGTCCCCCACAGAGGGGTAGGCGAGCTGCCAATAGCCACCCCCGAGGCCGAGGGTGCGATGCGCCGCCCACCGTCCCCGCCGGAGCCAGAGCGGCTGGCCAAAGTCGGGCGCCGCCTGCACCACCGAGGCAAACCGCTCCGCGTACCCCCAGAAGAGCTCGTCGCCGCCGTCGCCCGAGAGCATCACCGTCACCGCCTCGCGGGCGAGGCGACAGACGAGGAGGGTGGGGAAGATCGAGTAGTCACCGAACGGTTCACCGCACGCCGCAACCACGTCGTCAAGAAGCGCCAGACAGTCTGCCTCGCGAATCTCGCGCACCACGTGGTCGATCCCGATCTCCCGGGCGTAGGCGACGGCGTCCGCACCCTCGTCAAAGCCATCGCCGCCGGTGGAGATGGTGAACGCCTTCACCCCGCCGCCGCCGGCGGCGCGCACCTTCGCCGCGACCAGAGGGGAGTCGATGCCGCCCGACAGGAAGACCCCCACCGGTACGTCGCTGATGAGCTGGCGCGCCACCGCCTTTTCCACCGCCGCGTCCACCGCCTCCCACGCCGCCGCGCCGCGCAGGGTCGGCTCTTGGTAGGACGGGAAGGTGAAGAAGCGCCCGTCGCGCACCGTGCCGTCGGTTTCCACCTCCATCCACCCCCCCGCCGCCACCGCCCGACTCCCCGCGAGGATGGCGCGCGGCGCCGGGATGTAGGCGAGGCGGAGGTAGAGGGCGAGGGCGGCGCGGTCCACCGCGCAATCACGGCTCATCGGGTGGGCGAGGAGCTGGTCGTACTGGGAGGCAAAGACGAACCCCTCCTTGCCGCGCAGGCAGTAGAGGGGCTTGATCCCGGCGTGATCGCGCGCCAACAAGAGCCGCCCCGCGCGCCGGTCGTAGAGGGCGAGGGCGAACATCCCGTTGAAGCGCGCCAGGGCCGCGCGACCCCAGTGGATCAGGGCGTGGAGGACCACCTGGGTGTCGCCGGAGGAGGCAAAGACCACCCCCTCTTGCTCCAGCTCCCGGCGCAGGTCACGGAAGTTGTAGAGCTCACCG
>Ga0210015_1000796_pt1 | contig 32312 bp, 26 predicted proteins | sample CryGeymeta201522_FD_185471 | JGI IMG/M metagenome (GOLD analysis project Ga0210015, IMG submission 185471) | Groundwater microbial communities from Crystal Geyser aquifers in Utah, USA - Crystal Geyser metaG 2015-22 (SPAdes) (version 2) | ecosystem: Environmental > Aquatic > Deep subsurface >... | reverse complement strand
CATCACGGTGAAGATGACCATGCCGTAAATATAGGTATCCCGGTGCCCGATCTTCGCCCCGATCCATCCGACCGCGGTCATGGAGATCGCGGAGCCGATCATGTAGGCGATCACCACCCACTGTATTCCGTGGGTGTCGGCATTCAGGGAGGCCATCATCTTGGGGAGGGTGATGTCCACGATCGTGGTGTCGAGCAGGGTCATGAAGGTCCCGATCATGACGATGACCGCGGCATACCACTTGTAGCGAATCCCTAAATAATAGCGCTCGTTTCCGATTCTGTGTGAAGGAGACATGGTCTGTTACTCTTTGGCATCATCGGAGTGCGCCTTGTCCTCATTCAATTCAATACCCACGGTGACGGACATCCCCGGTTTGAGCAGGCCCTTGTCTTTTTCCTCAACCGAGATCTTGATCGGGATCCGCTGGACCACCTTGGTGAACTCGCCAGCGGAGTTGTCCCTGGGGATCAGGGCAAACTTGGCCCCGGCCGCCTCTCCGACCAGGATCACCTTGCCGTGAAAGGTCTTACCGCCGTAGGTGTCCACGTCCAGGTCCACGTTCTGGCCCACCTTGACTCCCTCGGTCTTGGTCTCCTCCAGGTTGGCCGTGACATAGACACTCCCTTTGTCATACACAGACAAAACCGGATAACCGGCGCTGATGAAATCCCCCTGGTTCATGAATTTTTTGGCCACCACACCCTGCACCGGGCTTTTTATCCTTGTATACCCGAGATTGGTCATGGCCACATTCAGCCCCTCCTGTGCGGCCTTGAGCGCGGAGCGCATGGCCTCCACGGCGCTCTCAGCCTCCTTGACCTGATAGCTGCCTGCCCTGGCCTGCCGGAGGTCCGCCTCCGCGGCCGCAACTTTGGAGCGGACGCCGATCCGCGCCGCCTCCATGACATCATACCGGCTTTTTGAAACGGCCCCGGATTGCAACAGACCCTGGATCCGGTCATAATCCTTCTGCACCTGATCCGCATCGGCCCCTGCGGCGGTCAACTGGCTTTCGGCCCTGCGGATCTGCTCTCGTGAGGCCACACGAAGGTTCTCCAGGGCGGCAAGGCTCCGGTTCAGGTTGCTTTGGGCTGCCCTGACATTGGCCTCCTGAAGGGCGGCCTGGTTCCGGTAATCCGTTGGATTGATCTCCACGAGGAGCTCCCCTTTTTCAATCGGGTCGCCCTCCTGCACATGGATCTTCTGGATATAACCGGAGACCAGCGGGGCCACGTTGATCATGTCCGATTCCACGAAGGCATTGTCCGTGATGGCATGGGTGAACCGGTAATGGAACCACTTCACTGCGATCACAGCAAAGATGATCAGGACGATCAGGAAAAAGACAAGGAAGACCTTTTTGCCGGTGGTCATGGCCGGTTTTTCTCCTGAGGCTTCCTTTTTTTCTTCGGATCTTTTTTCTTCCATGGATGGATCTGTCATCTCTTCTTCCCTTTTTTGGCAAGGCCGAAAGCGTGACCGTGGTTTCTCGGCAGCCTGCTGATATTTTTACGCCTGGATTAGACAACCCGGATCACAGGCAGTTCAAAAACCTTGAACCCGGAGCCGCCGAGTCTGTCCGACAGTTCCTGCACGGCCTTCATGACCGTGTCTTCGATCTCTTCTTCTACGGCCACAGCCACGGCGCGGTTGAAGCCGGGCCAGACCGGGGTGTCGAGCTTAGGATCGGAGTTCTTCCCTTTTCCCAGGACGCGGTCCCACTGGGTGTAGCCGGTGACGCGGCAGTGGTTGAGAGTCTCCATGACGTCTTCGTCGAAGTCCACATCATAAATTATTAATAGCAGCTTCATTTTTGGTATTTCCCCCATTTCATTTTAGGGTCTTGCTTCGCCCGTAAGGTTAGCGGCATAGGGTTCAAGGGGCCGAGGGGTCAAGGGTTCAAGTGGTTCAAGAAAACAAGTATCCCAAGGGTTCAAGGGTCCAAGTGAAATGCTGAAACACAACTAAAATCTCCGGAGAACATTCACTCGAGCCCTTCAACCCTCGGACCCTCGAACCCTTCCTTTTGTCTTTCCTCTCACTCGACCCCTTGAACCCTTGACCCCTTGAACCCTGATTTCTTCAACCCCTGACCCCTCGACCCCTTGAACCCTCGAACCCTGTCTTTTTTCTTTCCTCTCACTTGACCCCTCGACCCCTTGAATCCTCGAACCCTGTCTTTTTTCTTCTCTCAAACATATAGTAGATGGTCGGGATCAGGACCAGCGTCACCAGGGTGGAGACGGTGAGTCCTCCGATCATGGTGATTCCCAGGGGGTTCCAGACCTCCGCGCCCACCTGCCGGGACACGGCCAGGGGGACCATGCCGAAGAGCGTGGTGAGCGTGGTCATGAGCACGGGCCTCAGGCGGTGCTTTCCGGCCTGGGTCACGGCATCGAGCAGCTCGTAACCCCGCTTCTGCAGGAGATGGATATAGTCCACGAGGATGATCGCATTGTTCACCACGATCCCCATGAGCATGATCACTCCCATGAAGGAGATGAGCCCCAGGCTCACGCCGGTGAGGTAAAAGGCATAGATCACCCCGGTAAAGGCAAAGGGGATGGAGAACATGATGATGAACGGGTCCCTCAGGTTCTCAAACAATGCGGCCATGATCATGTAAACCAGGAGGATCCCCAGGATGAGCAGGGACGTCAACTCGCCGAAGGCCTTCTTCTGCTCCTCCACGTCGCCGCCGAAACTCACGGTAACCCCGTCGGGAAGCCCCATGCCCTCAAGGGTCTCTCGGATCTCTTTGGTGGCGTCGCCGAGGGCGCGCCCGAACAGATCCGCCTCCACGCGTACGACCTGCTGCCGGTTCTTGCGCTCGATCTCAATGGGACCCTCCCCTTCCACAATCCGGGCCAGGTTGCTCAGCCGGATCTTCCTTCCGTCGGGGGTGAAGATCGGGGCGTCGAGCAGGTTTTGGAGACGATCCTTGTCGGCCTCGTCAAATCGGGTGAAGATGTCGTAGCTGTCCGCTGCGTCCTTGTATTCGGAGGCATCCTTTCCGTAAAAATAGTTTCTGAGAGTCCCCGCGACGGCAGCGATGTTCAGCCCCAGGGCCGCGGCCTTTTGCCGGTCCACATCCACCCAGAGCTCGGGCCTCGGGTCCTTCTGGGTCACAGCCACGTCCACCAGCCCCGGCATCTTGTAGAGGACGTCCCTGAGCTTTCGGGCGAAGGCGACGTTTTCGTCCAGATCCGAGCCCTGGATCTCGACGGAGATCGGTTTATTGCTCCCCATGAGCGCCATGGAGACCGGGTCCTGCGCGCTCACGCGGATCTTGCTGATCCCCGGGATCTTCTCCACCTTCTTTCTCAGGGCCGCAGCGATCTCATCGGTGCTCCTCTCTCTCTCTGTCTTGGGTGCCATCTTGAAAAAGAGGTTCCCCACGTTCGGCCCTTCATCAAAGCCCAGGGCTACGCCGATCCCCCGCTCGGTCTGCCCGCCGAAGGCATAGGAATGCAAAAGCTCTTCGGGACGAATCACATCGTCAACATTATGAAAGATCTCCTCGATGACCTTTGTGCTCTCTTCGATCCGGGTCCCCTCGGGAAGCCTGAAGTCGATGCTCAGGTCCCCGGTGTCGGTCTTGGGCATGAAGGAGGTGGAGAGGAACGGAATGAGCGAGAGCCCGCTCATAAAAAAGCAGACGGATAGGAGAACCACGGTCTTCTTATGGCCAAGCGCCCAGGTGAGCAGCCGGCTGTAGGCCTCTTCGATCCATTCAAACCACGCTTCGGTCTTGCCGTAGAACCTCCCCAGGACCCCGTTCCGCTCAGAGCCTTTTCCAGGCGCGGGCCTGAGCCATCGGGAGGAGAGCATGGGCGTCAAAGAAAGGGACGTGAAGAGGGAGGCCATGAGGGTCGCCACGAGCACGAAGCCGAGCTGTTTGAAGATGATCCCCGCGAGCCCGGTCAGGAACATCAGAGGGAGAAAGATCACCGCCGTGGTCATGGTGGAGGCGGTGATGGCCATGCCCATCTCGCTCGTCCCGAAGACGGCCGCGGTCGTGACGCGGCCCCCATGTTCCACGTGCCGCGTAATGTTCTCGAGCACCACGATCCCGTTGTCCACGACCATGCCCGAGGCAATGGCCAGGGACATGAGGGACATGAGATTGATGGTATAACCGAAGAGGTAGAGCAGGATAAAGGAGATGATCAAAGAAAAGGGAATGATCAGCGAGATGATCACGGCGGTCCGCACCCGTCTTAGGAAAAAGACCGTTACGATGACCACGAAAAAAATGCTCCACATCAACGTATCGGCCAGGTTCCTGACCGAGGTCAGGATGTTATCGGAGTTGTCCATGACCACATTGACCTGGACGTCCGATGGCAGGCCGGATCGGATCCGGTCGAGCTCGTGCTTGACCCGGCGGGTCACGTCCACGGTGTTCTTGCCGGTCTGCTTCTGCAGGATCATCACCAGGCCTTCCTTGCCGTCCCCCCAGCCGTGCAGGTCCACGGGCTTGTACGCGTCCTCCACCGCGGCCACGTCCCGGAGATAGACGGGCCTTGATCCTTCATGCCCGATCACCGTGTCCCGGATCTCCTCCATGGTCCGGTACCGGCCGGGAATCCGGACAAAATACTCACGCAGGCCTGACTTGATGCTCCCCGCCGGGATGTTCAGATTTTCGGCGGCAAGCACGCGGTTGACCTGTTCGATGGAGAGGTTGAAGCCCTCGAGCTTTCGAATGTCGAAGTAGATGTTGATCCGCCGCCGGAGCCCGCCGTAGATCTCCATGCCCCCCACGCCCGGGATCCGCTTCAGCTCGTCGGCGATCTTTTTGTCCGCGAGATGGAAGAGCCTCGGCCAGGTCAGATCCCCGGTGACGGTGAGAAAGAGGATCGGGGCCGTGGCGCTGCTGAACTTGAAGAGCATGGGCTGTTCGATATCGCCGGGCAGCTCCTTCTTGGCCATCTCCAGGGCGTCCCGGATGTCGTTTCCGGCTTCGTCCAGGTCCGTGCCCCAGTCGAACTTGCACTGGACCAGGGAAAGGTTGTCAATGGACTTGGAGGTCAGGGTGTCGAGATTGTTGACCACGCTGACCCAGTTTTCGATCTCCTTGGTGACCTCGGTCTCCACGTCCGATGCCGAGGCCCCTGGCCAGTTGGTCATGATGGAGATCACCGGCGGCTCGATGTTGGGAAACATGTCGATGCCGAGACGGGACATGGAGAAAAGGCCGATGATGAAGACCCCCAGGAAAAGCATGAGGATGGCCACGGGCTGTCTGACTGAAAACTCCGGAAGCTTCATCCCTTGCCCTTTCCGTTCTCTTTGTTCTCTTTGTTCTCTTTGGGCGCGGCCCCGCCCTCCCCGGTTTCAACGGTTACGGCATAGCCGTGCTTGAGCCGGTTCTGCCCTTTGATCACGACCTGCTCTCCGGCCGAGACCCCCTCCAGGACCTCCGCATCATTCTCCTGGTATCGCCCCAGTTTCAGGTTGCGGAGTTCAGCTTTCCCGTCTTTGACTACAAAGAGATAAAAACGGCCCGTGCCCGGATCGGTCTTAAGGGCGTCCCTCGGCGCCACGACCCCCTCTTTCTTTCCGAGATGAATTTCCAGATGGGCGAACATGCCTGAGCGCAACGTCAGGTCCGGATTCTCCACGTGAATTTCCACCTCTCCGGTGCGAGTGGCCGGGTCGAGGGTCGGATTGATCAGCGAGATTTCCCCGGAGAAGGTTTTGTCGGGGAAGGCGTCCACGCGCATCTCAATGGGCATCCCCTTCCGGATATTCGGGAAGTCCCTCTCCGTGACCGTGGTCACGATCTTGAGCGTTTTGTCTGAGGAGATGCGAAGCACGGGCCGGCCTGGATCGGAGAGCGAGCCCCGGTCCACGTAACGGGCCGAGACATAACCGCTGATCGGGGCGAAGATCTTGTGGTCGTCCCGCAGGACCTTGAGCTGTCTGAGCTGGGCCTGGATCCCCTCGACCTGGGCCTTTGCGCTCAACTGCCGGGCCTCGGCCACGTCGAGCCGCTGCTGGGACACGGCATTCATCTCAAAGAGTTTCCGGAGGCGCACAATCTCCTTTTCCGCCAGATCAAGATCCGCTTGCGCCGCGTGCAGGGATGCATCCTCCTGCTGGATCTGCGCTTCGATGCCCCGGGCCTCGAGCGCCGCCAGAAGCTCCCCTCGATTCACAAAGTCCCCCTTGTCCACCTTGAGGATCTCGATAATCTTTCCCGGAACCTTAGGATAGACCGTGACCTCCGCCCCCGAACGGAGATCGCCCGTCTGATCAATCACCCGGTCCAGAGATGCCGTCCTCGCCGGGACCGTCTGAACCGGCACGACTTCGACTTTGCTCTCCTCGGCGGTCTTGCCCAGCCTCGCACGGACCACGTTGATCAGCGTCACGGCGGTAAAAAGGAGGATGAGTATGACCGCAATCGAGATACCTCGTTTCTTGGCGTCCATAGGTTCCATCAGTCTGAGCCCTTTCTTTAATTCAGATTCTTCTCCTCTACGAGCCATCGGCCATTTGGCGGGCCACAGGGTTCGAGGATTCCAGGGTTTAAAGGATCCCAGGGTTCAAGGGTTCGAGTGGTTCACTTGACCCCTCGGCCCCTTCTGCGCCGGCCGCATACCTCTACCCGCTCATTTGGAGATGATCCTCAATTTATTGCTCCCTCCCCGCGCCCATGGCCCGCAGCAAAGAGGCCGAGGCCACGTTGTATCCGTACAGGGCGCCGTAGTAATGCGCCTCGGCCTGAGAGAGGAGGGTCTGCGCATCCAGGACTTCGGTGGACGTGGTCATCTGCTCCTTGTACTGCAGGTCGGTGATCCTGTAATTTTCCTTGGCCTGTTCCACGGCCCCCTTGGCGGTATCCATGTTTTTCATTGCGGTCTGAAGATCGAGATACGCCTGCTTGATCTCGATTGCGACCTTGTCTCTCAGCCGGTTTCGGGACTCCTCGGCTTTCTCCTTTTCATAGAGGGTCTGCGCCACATCGTCCCCGGTTTTCCCCCACTCGAAGAAGGTCCACTTGGCCTCAAGACCGATCAAGGCATTCTTGGTGTTGGTGAAATCGTTTCCATTGACTTCGGCGTTATCGCCCTGACGATAGTACTCCCCGACCAGCATGACACCCGGATAGTAATGACTTCTCGCCAGCCTGACCGACTTCCCGGCCTGTTCCACGGTCACCTCCATCACGTGGACCTCGGGCCTTTTCTCCAGGCCCTGACGAAGGGACTCCTCCAGGGACGGCGCATAGGGCGTCCAGGAGAGGATATCTTCCAAAAGGAGATCATCATTGATTCCCCGTTTGAGCAGGAGATTCAGATTGGACCGGGTGAGTTCCTCTCGGTTGCCCGCCCTGACCAGTTCCTGCTCGGCATCGGCGAGCTGAACCTCGGATTTCAAGAGATCATTCCTGGGGATCATCCCTGCATCATACATGGCCTGGGCGTCCTTGAGGTGGCTTCTGAGTCTTTTCACCGCGTCTTCCGCCACGCTGCGGAAACGGCCGGCCAGAAGATGCTGGAAATAGGCCTCCTTGGTCCTGAGGATGATCTCTTCCCTGACCTCCTCCTTTTCCAGTTTAGCCGTATCCACCCCGAGTTCGGCGAGCTCGTGAGCGGTGGTCAGGGCAAAACCCGTGAAGATGGGCTGTGCAAAACCCACGGTCCACCGGTAGTTCGGTTTGCTGCCGATGATGAATGCCGGATTGGCTCCGAAGACGGCCTCCGGGTCATCGGAGAGGCGGGTCATGCTGTAGCCGGTCTCGAATTTCGCCAGGAGATCGGCCGAGGCGCTTCGGGCACGGGCCTTTGCCGCGGCCACGGAGCTTTCGGCTATCTTGATCTCGCTGTTTTTCTCCAACGCGATCCGGACCGCCTCCTCAAGGGTGAGGTGGGAAGCCGGAGCAGACGCCTCGGCTGTTTCTTCTTTACCTTCCGGATTCGCCCCTTCTTCGGCCCCGAAGAGCGCCGGAGGGAGAGGGAGTCTGATCAGTATCCATACGAAAAGCCATATCCATTTTTTCATTGCCTGCCCCCCCCGTTTTTGAAGCGCCGTTTAAAAATATATCCATGATCGTCTCTGCGTCAAATGGATGTCTGTCAGGACTCTCCATGTGCGCCACTAAAAAGGCTGTAGAGATACTGTCCAACGTCAGGGCTAAAAGGTAAGGATCCTGTTCTCTAAAGAGTTTCTTCTTCATCCCGCTCTGAAAGACGCCGGCCAGTTTCTGAAGATACTCCTCATACCGTGTTCTGATCTCCTGGTCCAGGCCGGTCTTGATATGGATGGTCGCCCCCTGGGTCTCAGCGAAGTAGATGCGGACCGAATCCATATTTTCAAGAAAGACGCGGGTCTTGGCCTCCACGCAGGCCTTGAGCCTTTTCACTTCTCCGGTGCGGGTCTGAAGCACCTTCATGAGGCTAAAATGAAATTGATCAGCCGTGTCCGTAATCAGGGTCTTGTAGATCTCGTCCTTATTGGCAAAGAAATTATAGAGGGTCCCCACGGCGAATTCCGATTTCTCCGCAATCTCCTGCATGGAGGTCCCGTGAAACCCCTTTTCGGAAAAGAGCGCCAGGGCCGTTTTGAGAATCTCCGACCGGCGCTGCCGGTATTCACGCTCTTTTCTCGGAGGCCTTGTGTTTCTCATAAAATTCAACCTAACCATGATTGATGATCCGCATAAGGAATGAAATGATATTCATATTATGAATTATGATTCAACTTGTCAAGGGGAAAATCAGCGGTTTGCGGCCGGGCATAAAAGTTTGCAAGAGTAAAGAGAAATATGTTTAAAGAAAAATATTGCTTAAATACCCCTTTTGAAATAAAATATATCTAACAGCATTCAGGCAAGGCAGAGAAATTCTTTTCAAAGTATATCGCATTTAAGGGATAAGACCGTAGAAAACCGGGCGTTTTTCAATCCCACTGGATATACCGACTCCAAAAAAGGGTTGCAAGATGGCCAATGATGTGCTGATCGTCAGTCCGGACCCTGCCGAAATAAAAATCCTCAAGAGTCTGTTCAGTACACGAGATCTTAAAATCACGGATTGTTCCAATGACCAGGAGGCCTTGAAGCTCATCAAGGACAACCCGTTCTCTCTGGTCATGATTTCTCCTCTCGGAGAGGGTGTTCACGGTCTGAGCCTCAAAAAAAATATACAGCATCTAAGACCTGAAACCGAGGTCATCCTTCTCACGAACTTCAAGACCATCCGCACGTCAGACGATGTGCTGCATTACGGCGCTTCGGATTACATCCTCCATCTCGATGATCTGCGGCGGCTCCTGATCCATTCCACCATGAAAAAGGGCCTGGAAACCCCGGAAGATCCGGAAGAGATGCGGATCAAGGATTTTTTCTTCAACCTCACGGATCTTCTGGTCGGCATCCTTGAGATTGATGATAAATATTTTTCAGGCAACACCCATACGGTCATGAAGCTTTCACGGCAGATTGCGGAGAGAATGGGATTGAACAGAAAAATGATCGATTCCATCACCCTTGGAAGCCTTCTGCGTGATCTCGGAAAGATCGGGGTCAAGCAGCAGATTTTAAACGAGACCAGAGAGCTGACGGAAGACGAACTCATGAGCATCAAGGACCACTGCCAGACCAGCCTGAAATTACTGAAAAGGCTGAACCTCCCCTGGCGGGTTGATCAGGTCATCCAGCACCACCATGAAAGCTACGATGGGAGCGGGTATCCTTCGGGACTCAAGGGACGCGAGATCCCGCTCGGCGCCCGAATCCTCTCCGTGGTCGACTCTTACGTGGCCATGACCACCGACCGTCCCTACCGGAAGGCCATGAACGGAGATTCGGCGGTGGAAGAGATCCAACAGAAAGCCGGAACCATTTACGATCCGGAGGTGGTTGAGATCTTTCTAAGCGTCATTCAGGAAGACTGGAAACGGAATGCCGACAGCAAGGAGCGCCTCCTGGTGGTGGATGATGAAAAGTACATACAGACCCTGATCAAACTTCACATGGTCAACGAAGGCTTCGAAGTCATGACCGCGGAAAACGGCGCCGAGGCCATCATGCTCATCAAACAAAAAAGACCCAGCCTGATTGTCTCGGACGTGGAGATGCCGCTCATGGATGGATATACCCTGTGCAGGGCCCTGTCTCAGGACCCGGCATTCAGTGATATCCCCTTCATCTTCCTCTCCTCCCATAAGGATCCCGATGACCGTATCCAGGGATTAAGGCTCGGCGCCATGGATTACATCACGAAACCCTTCGACCTGGAAGAACTTTCCCTGAAGATCAACACCCTTCTAAAAAGAGAGAAGAAGATCCGCCGGGATCCGGACAAGGAAAGTGGGATCAAGGGACGGCTTGAAGACATGCCGCTCCAGGATATTGCCCAGATACTGAATCTCGGTCTGAAAACCGCCAAGGTTGAGATCCATCCGGACACCGAAGAAAACCATGGAGAGGTCTTCTTTTCCCGTGGCGAGGTGACCGCTGCATACACCGACGGTCTCGACGGCGAGAAGGCCTTCAACCGGATGCTCCACTGGAACGCCGGGAATTTCAAAATCAGGCACGGCATTCAGTCCAAGGTGATGAATATCGCAAAGACGACCATGGGCCTCCTGATGGACGGGGTCAAGTTGATCGACGAAGAAAACCGGGACCGGGATATGCAGACAACAGAGGAGAGACTCCCCTCCGGCGGATCCTCTGCACGATGACGTCATGGTTCACTCACCGCCGCCGCCCAATACCGCGTACATCCTCACCTGGTTTGCGAACTTGGCCAGACGGAGGGTGACAAGCCCCTGCTGCGCCGCATAGAGGGATCGCTCAGCCTCCAGGACACCGAGGTAGCTGTCAATCCCCTTGGCATAGCGTTGACTTGAGAGGCGATAGGTTTCTGCGACCGCATCCACGAGAGATTGCTGCGCCGAGACCTGCTGATTGATGCCGCCCTGCACGGCAAGGGCATCGGCCGCCTCCCTGAAGGCCGTCTGGATGGTCTTCTCATATTGGGCCAGGGCGATTTCCCGATCCGTCTTGCTGATCCTGTACGCGGCCCAGGTCCGGGCATCAAAAATCGGCGCCGTGATCTGCGGGGTGAAGCTCCAAGCCTCGGTCCCGGAGCCGAAAAGACCGGACAGCTCGTCGCTTGCGGTTCCCACTGAGGCCGTCAGAGAAATGCGGGGAAAAAATGCCGCCCTGGCCGCGCCGATAAAGGCGTAGGCCCCTTTCAGTTGATGTTCCGCCGCCATGATATCCGGCCGTCGCAACAGCGCCTCGGAGGAGAGCCCCGGCGAAATCTCCCGGGGCGGAGTGATGCTCTCCAGGTCCGCCGGCAGCAGTTCCTCCGGCGCCGGTGTGCCGGCCAGAAGGTTCAAAGCGTTTTGGTCCTGGGCCTCCAGTTGCGTGTAGCGGGCGGCATCTCCCCGAGCCGTATCCAGTGTGATTTGCGCCCGATTCAGATCCAGTCCAGACGCGACACCAACGTCATATCGCTTTTGAACTAAACCGTATGCGTCCTGTTGGGTCTCCAGGGCGGACCGGGCCAGTTTGAGATTTTCCCGGTCGGCGGCAAGGGTCAGGTAAACCCTGGCCACCTCGGAGACCAGGGCAATCTGTGCGCTGCGGCGGGCCTCATCCGTGGCCAGATACGTCTCCAGGGCCTGGTCTTTGAGGCTGCGGATACGGCCGAAAAAGTCAAGCTCCCATGAGCTGATACCAAGCTTGACATCATACCGCTCGATGGTCAATGCTTGCGGGAAACCCATGACATTGGCAGGGGTCCGTTGTTTGCTTCCCGTTGCCGTCCCATTGACCGACGGGAACAGCTCGGCCCGTTGTACGCCGTACAGGGCCCGCGCCCTTTCCACGTTCAGGGCGGCGACCCGCAGATCCCGGTTGTTGTTCAGAGCCATCTCGATAATCTTTTGCAGTTTTGGGTCGGTGAAAAACTCCTGCCGCGAGAGCTCCGGGATTTTCGCTGCTCCGGAGGCCGCCTGCGCCTTCTCGTAGGCCGATCCCTGCGGCCACTGGTCCGGGATCGGCGCCAAGGGCTGGGTATATTTCGGGGCCAGGGTACAGCCGCCCATGAAAACGAACACGCCCAGTATAACTACTATCTTTCTTCTCATGTTAACGCGCCTCCTGAGGGCCGGTGGATTCAATAGGGTGTTCAGGGGTTCCCCCTCTTGGTTTCCTTTTGAATATTCGTGAGACAAGGACAAAGAAGATCGGGATAAAAATCAGATCAATGAATGTGGCGGAGAGCATCCCGCCGGTGACAGCCGTGCCGATGGCATTCATTGCGCCGGCGCCGGCGCCGGCGGCGATGGCCAGCGGCAGGGTGCCGAAGAAAAAAGCCAGGGAGGTCATGATGACAGGCCGGAATCGGATTTTGACGGCGCCAAGCGTTGCATCAATAAGGCTCCCTCCATGCCTCATCCGTTCCTTGATGAACTGAATGATCAGGATGGCATTTTTCGTCGAAAGACCGAGGGTGGTCAGGAACCCGATCTGGAAGTAGACATCATTGGGCAGCCCCCGTAGTGAAGCGGCCAGTATCGCGCCGAAGACACCCAGCGGCAGCATCAACATATTGACAAAGGGGATGGTCCAGCTTTCATACAGGGCGGCCACACAAAGGAAGATCACAAAGATGGAAAAGGCGTAGAGAATCGGACCCTGGGCCGTTGCCATCCGCTCCTGATAGGAGAGCCCGGTCCAGTCAAAGCCGATCCCCTGGGGCAGCTTCGAGACGATTTCCTCCATGGCGGCCATGGCCTCGCCGGTGCTGTGGCCCGGCGCCGGCTCGCCCCAGATGTTGATGGAAGGAAAGGCGTTGTAGCGCTCGAGCTTGGGAGTACCCATGGCCCATCTGCCGGAGGCAAAGGAAGAGAAGGGAACCATCCCGCCCACGGTGTTACGCACATAGAGTTTTTCCAGATCCCGGGGCAGCATGCGATAAGGGGCATCCGCCTGGGCATAGACTTTTTTGACCCGGCCGGCCTGAATGAAGTCGTTGACATAGGCGCTGCCGAAGGCCGCCGCGATGGTGTTGTGGATGGAGGTGATCGGAACGCCGAGGGCGCCGGCCTTTTCCCAATCCACGTCAATCCGGTATTCGGGCACGTCCTCCATGCCGTTGGGCCGGACCCTGACCAGCAGCGGATCCTGCATGGCCATGCCGAGGAGCTGATTGCGGGCCGCCATCAGTTTTTCGTGCCCCAGGCCGCCGCGGTCCTGCAACTGGAAATCAAACCCGGTGGCCATCCCCAGTTCGATGACCGGGGGCGGCGGGAAGGCGAAAACCATGCCCTCTTTTATCCGGGAAAAGGCCCCCATGGCCCTGCCGGCGATGGCCTTGACCTTCAGATCCGGCTGGCGGCGGAGCTTCCAGTCTTTGAGTTTGGCAAAGCCCAGGGCCATGTTCTGCCCCTGGCCGCCAAAACTCATCCCTGCAACGGTAATGAGGGATTCAACCCCTTCTTTTTCATGATCGAGGAAATGGTCCCTCACTTTTTTCATGACCGCCTCGGTCTGCTCCAGGGTGGACCCCGACGGAAGCATGGCCTGGACCAGTAGAATTCCCTGATCTTCATCCGGGATATAGGACGTGGGCATCCGGTGAAACAAAAACCCTACGGCCGTCACGATCAAAAGATAGATAATTAGGTAACGTAATCTCTTTGAGAAGGAGCCATGAACGACTCCTACATAGAGGTCTCTGACCCGAAAAAAGATCCGGTCAAACCGCCTGAAAAAGGGGCGCAGAAAAAAGACCGCGTTATCCGACGGTTCATGCCCGGCTGGTATCGGTTTAAGAAACGAGGCGCAGAGGACCGGGGTCAGGATCAGGGCCACGAGGACCGAAAGGAGCATGGAAGCGATGATGGTGACGGAAAACTGGCGGTAGAGAACCCCGGTGGAGCCCTGGAAAAAAGCCATGGGGCCGAAGACCGCCGAGAGGACCAGCCCGATGCCGACCAGGGCGCTGGTGATCTGGTCCATGGACTTTGCCGTGGCCTCCTTGGGCAAAAGCCCCTCCTCGGCCATGATCCGCTCCACGTTCTCCACCACTACGATGGCGTCATCCACCAGGAGGCCGATGGCCAGCACCATGGCGAACATGGTCAACATGTTGATGGAGAACCCGAAGGCCCCTAAGACCGCGAAGGCCCCGAGCAGCACCACCGGCACGGCGATGGTGGGGATGAGGGTGGCCCGGATGTTGCCCATGAAAAGATACATGATCAAAAAGACCAGCAGGACCGCTTCAAAAAGGGTCTTGACCACCTCCTCGATGGCCACCTGGGTGAAGGGGGTGGTATCGTAGGGATAAATCACCTTCATGCCGGGGGGGAAATAGCGGCTCATCTCTTTTAGTTTCTTTTTGACGGCATCGGCCGTATCCAGGGCATTGGCGCCGGCAGCCTGACGGATGGCCATGGCGGCGGAGGGTTTGCCGTTGTAATTGGCTGCGACATCGTAACGCTCGGCCCCCAGTTCCGTCCGTCCGATGTCCTTGATGCGGACCACCGAGCCGTCCGGGTTGGTGAGAATGGGAATGGCGGCGAACTCCTCCGGGGTCTTAAGCAGATGCTGGACGATGATGGCGGCGTTCAGGCGCTGGCCTTTGCCGGCCGGCGCCCCGCCGAACTGACCGGCCGAGACCTCCACGTTATAGGCCCTGAGCGCCAGGATGACATCTTCCATCGTCAGGCGGTAGTTGGTCAGCTTATCGGGGTTGATCCAGACCCGCATGGCATACTGGGATCCGAAATTTTGTACCTCCCCCACCCCCGGCACCCGGGAGAGGATCATTTCCAGATTGGACTGGGCATAGTCCCGCAGGTCATCGCCGTCCATGCTGCCGTCTTCCGAGATCAGCCCGACGATGATCAGGTAGTTTCGGGTTGATTTGCTGACCATGACGCCGGAGCGCTGTACCACATCAGGCAGGCTGGCCATGGCAAGCTGCAGCTTGTTCTGCACCTTGGACCAGGCGACATCCGGATTGGTCCCCGGGGCAAAGGTCATCTCGACCCGAGAGGCGCCGGACGAAGAACTGGTCCCGGAGAGGTAGAGCATATCGTCCAGGCCGGTCATCTTCTGTTCGATGATCTGGGTCACGGTGTTTTCCACGGTCTCGCCCGAGGCCCCGGGGAAAAAGGCATCGATGGCGATGGAAGGCGGGGCAATGGGGGGATACTGCGATACGGGCATTTTGTAGATCGCAAGCCCGCCGGCCGTCATCATGACGATGGCGATGACCCAGGCGAAGACCGGCCGGTCCAGAAAGAATTTGGATAACATCACACCCCTCCTTCACCGCGTTTTTGGGGCCGTCGCGCCGGGGGGCCGGCCGCCGGACCCTGCCCGGCTTGCGTGGGATCAAAGGGAACCGCTTTCACCACCGTTCCGGGCCGCAGCATCAGCAGCCCCTCGACGATCACCCGGTCGCCGGGAGCAAGGCCGGCCGAAACCAGCCATTGGCCGCCGATTTCACGGTCAATCGTGAGCATCCGCAGTCCGGCTTTGCTTTCGGCATCCACGACCAGGGCGAAGGGATTCCCCTTGGAGTTGCGGGACACCCCTTGCTGAGGAATAAGGACGGCCTGCTCGTTGATGCCTTCCTTGATCACCGCCCGGACGAACATGCCCGGCAGGAGAATGCCTTCAGGATTGGGAAAGACAACCCGCAGAATCACGGAACCGGTGGTCGGGTCCACCGTGACATCGCTGAATTGCAGAGTCCCTTCATGGGGATAGGGGGCGCCGTCTTCCAGGATGAGCTTGACCTTGTTCTGGTTGGCTCCATCATGATTGAGACGGCCGTCCTTCAAACGCTGCTTCAGGCGCAGCAGTTCGGTGGTGGATCGCGGCACATCCGCATAAATGGGATCCAGTTGTTGAATGACCGCCAAGGCCGGGGGTTGGTATGCCGTGACCATGGCGCCGTCGGTGACGCTGGATTTGCCGATGCGTCCGGAGATGGGCGCCGTGACCTTGGTATATCCCAGGTTGATGCGGGCCGTCTCCACGGTCGCTTTCCAATACCGGATATCGGCCTCGACCTGGGCCAGGGCGGCGGCCGCATCGTCGTAGTCCTGCTGACTGACCGCCTTGTCGGCAAGCAGCGCCTCGAAGCGCTCGACCCTCAATTTGAGCGCAGGCAGGCTGGCCTCGGCCCTGGCCAGGGCGGCCTCGGCATTGTCGAGCGCCGCCTGAAAAGGAGCGGGATCAATCTGATAGAGCGCCTGCCCGGCCTGGACATGGGAACCTTCCGTAAACAGGCGTTTCAGTATCAGGCCGCTGACCTGGGGCCTGATTTCCGCAATGCGAAACGGCGCGGTTCGGCCGGGCAATTCCGTGGTCAGGGCGATCTTTTGGGTTTGCACCGTCACCGTGGAGACTTCAGAAACAGGGGGCGGCGGAGGAGATTTCTGCCGGCGTCCGCAACTTACTGCCAAAAGACCGGATAGTAAAGCTGCCGGCAGCAGAGTTGTGAAAACCATCTGATTGAGAACTCGCATGGGTGTTTTTCCCTTCCTATTGAGAGTTTAACAGACTCCCTATCTCTTGATTCCGTCCCAGCACGCTTCAATGGTCCAGGTAATCAGACCCTCATCCAGGGCTACAAATCCGAGAATATGATCCCTGGCCACAGCAACCAAGGGACCGAAGGCCAGGGCAAAGAGGATGACCAAGGGAAGATCTTTTATCACCTGTTGAGAGACCCCGGTTTCGAAGAGTTCTCGAAAAACATCGCATCCTTCCTTTTCCCCCAGAATTTTATCCCGTCGATACTGTACACCATAGGGAGAATTGTGGAATTGTTCCAGATAGCGGAAATCGAGAGGGTTTTCGATAAAGTAGCGGAGCAGCGCCGTGCCGAGGTGAAGAAAACGATCCCTGATCGGTTTGTCCTGAGCGTACCTCTCCAGGATGACAGGGTATAGCCTCTCTTCAAGCTCCTGATAGAGGTCTGTTATCAGTACATCCTTGTTCGCAAAGTAGCGATAGATGGTTCCGGCGCCGACTTTTGCACGCCTGGCGATCATAGACATAGGCGCGCCGTGAAAGCCGTTTTCAGCGATAAGCTCCAGAGACGAGCGAACGATCTTGTCTCGTTTATTAGGTCTTTTCATGACTTCACCGCGCATAAGAGAATGAATGTTCATTCCTATTTATCATGCAGTCTCGCCGCATGTCAATAAAAAAATGTACTTTGACCACAGCACTTTGACCCCCAAAAACAGAGATAGAAAATTGTTTTCCAAGAAAATCCCCCTCCCCTCGCGGGAGGGGGTGTGGGGGAGGGGTAACCTTAAAGGTGAAAACGATTCACCCTCACCCTGCCCTCTCCCATCAAGGGAGAGGGAATAATTTTGGAATTTCTATCGCGGAATTTAGGTGACCACAGCGCCTTGCAAAATCAAAAGGACCCTGTTAAAGTGATACCGGTTCAGGGCTTTTTCAGCCGGTACAACATGCTGACATAGGTAACAAATGAACCTATGGACATGGGTAACATGTTAAACTACAGGGCAAGGAGGTATGCATGGATCTCTCAACCGTGAAACTCGACATTCCCAAGGACTGCAATATCATTCTGGGGCAGACGCACTTCATCAAGACCGTGGAGGACCTCTACGAGGTCATGGTGGGCCAGGTCCCCTCCTGCCGTTTCGGTCTGGCCTTCTCCGAGGCATCGGCTGAATGCCTGATCCGGAGCGATGGAAATGATCCCGAACTGATCAAGGCCGCCGTCGGCAGCATGCAGAAGATCGCAGCGGGGCATACCTTCATCATCGTCATGAAGGATGCCTTCCCCATCAATGTCTTAAACGCCGTGAAGAGCTGCCCCGAGGTCTGCACGATCTTCTGCGCCACGGCCAATCCTGCGGAGGCGGTGATCGCGGAGACCGGCCAGGGTAGAGGCATCATAGGGGTCATTGACGGCTCACCGCCCAAAGGGGTGGAGCAGGAGAAAGACAAGGCCTCCCGCCTGGACCTTCTTCGGAAATTCGGATACAAACGCGGGTGAAACGGTTATTGCGATATCCCATTTTAGACCAGCCGGGAAGGGATTTGATTTTTATTGACAGGACATCTTTTGTTTTGATATGTTTAAAAAAAGTCGGCGATGGAGTTCGCCGTTGACTGCTTCCCCAAACGAAGCTGATGACTCCTACTCTTTAGAGCGAAGGGTAGGATTTTTTTATGCCCTGAAAGGAGAGATCCCATGCATGAAGTCTGGGGAATGGCGGCGCTATGGATAGGACTTGCCTTGATCGCCACTTTACTTTCCATCTGGTTTCGAATTGCAACCGCTCTTTCTGAAATCCTTGTCGGCACGGTCGCACAATTAGTCATAGCGGCTCTTATTGGAACGACGCTTGGCGCCGATTTGCCGTGGATCAAGTTCTTATCGGGAACAGGCGCTATCGTATTGACCTTTCTTGCAGGCGCTGAGCTGGACCCGGCGGTGTTCAAAGCAAAATGGAAAGAGGCAACCGCAATAGGCCTTGTCTCATTCTTTGCCCCTTTCCTCGGATGTGCCGCTGTTGCCTATTATCTGCTGAACTGGACGGTCAGGGCGAGCTGGCTTGCCGGGGTTGCGCTCTCCACGACATCGGTAGCAGTGGTCTATGCGGTCATGCTCGAACTGGGGCTGAACAAGACGGAGTTCGGGAAAACGGTTCTGGCTGCATGCTTTATCACCGATCTCGGCACGGTCATATCGCTCGGCCTGATATTTGCGCCCTTTACAGGCAGGACGTTAATCTTTGCTGCCGTCAGCATCACTGCCTTTGTCGCCCTTCCCTACCTCACCCCGAGGTTTTTCAAAAAATACGGGGGGAGGCCGTCTGAGCCTGAAGCCAAGTATCTCCTTCTCATACTGTTCGGGCTCGGCTCGCTGGCCGTATGGTCGGACAGTGAAGCCGTGCTGCCGGCCTATGTCGTAGGGATGGCGCTTGCAGGAACGGTCGGCAAAGATCATGTTCTTATCCGGAGATTACGAACGCTGACCTTTGGTCTTCTTACCCCTTTTTACTTTATCAGGGCAGGTTCCTATGTATCTGTCCCGGCTGTTTTTGCAGCTCCAATGGCGCTTCTCGTTCTCTTCATGACAAAGATGGTCACCAAGGTCATAGGAGTTTACCCTGCAACAAGATTTTATAGATATGCGCAAAAGGAAGGGATTTACACCACGCTTCTCATGTCCACCGGCTTGACCTTCGGCTCCATTTCCGCCCTTTTCGGTCTGAACCATGGGATCATAGATCAATCCCAGTATTCACTTCTCGTTGTGGTTGTTATCGGGAGCGCCGTAGTGCCGACACTGATCGCAAACGCATTCTTTATTCCAAAATATCTGCTGCCGGAAGGGAGACCCGAGGAAGCGCCGGATGGATCTTTGGAAATTTCACCGGGCGGCAGCCCTGAATAAAAAGGAGGTCATCATGTTTAAGAAAATACTCATTGCATTTGACGGTTCACCTCAATCCTATAAAGCGTTTGAGTTTGCCCTTAATATGTCGAAACTCTGCCCTGTCGCCGCCCCTGAGATCACCGTGCTTTCAGTCGCACAGCCTCCGGAGCCTGCCGACATCGTCGAGGTGGATGCGATCATTGACAGCGCGACGCAGCATTATGAGGGACTTTTCGAAAAGCTCAGGGAAAAAGCAAAAGAGAGGAATCTTGAAATCAAGACGGAAGTTGTTGTAGGACATCCTGCCGATCAAATCGTGAGATATGCGAAAGAAAAGAATTGTGATATGGTGATCGTGGGACAGCGGGGTAAATCCAAGATAAAGAGCTGGCTTCTTGGTTCAGTCTCGAAAAGAGTCTCGACCTATTCTCCCTGCACGGTAATGATCGTGAAATAGAGGCGGTCTGAAGGAGATCAACCATGAACGAAGATTTTGCCGGACTCCGTGACGAAATGATCCGGACTATTGACGAGGTCTCCACAGTGGAAGCGGTTCCCGAGTGTCCATGCAGCGACCTGCGCCGAAAACTCATGGAGAACCGTTTCAATCTCGTTGTGGTCGGGCAGTTCAAGCGCGGCAAGACCACCTTCATCAATGCCCTCCTCGGCGCCGACCTGCTTCCCACGGCCGTGGTCCCGCTGACCTCCATTGTGACCGTGATTGAATACGGGGACTCCGTGACGATCAAGGTCTTCCTGAACAATGGAGAGAACAAGGAAATCCCGCTGGAGGAGCTTCCCCTCTACGTGACCGAGAGCGGCAACCCCAGGAATAAGCGGGATGTGGCCGAGGTGAGCATCCAGTATCCGTCGCCGTATCTTCGGGAGGGTGTGCGGCTCATCGACACGCCGGGGGTCGGTTCCGTGTACCAGCACAATACGGACGTAGCCTATGAATATCTCCCGCGCTCCGATGCGGCGGTCTTCCTGATTTCGGTGGACCAGCCGCTGAGCAAGGCCGAACTGGATTTTCTCAAGGATGTCAAGCAGTACTCGGACCGGATATTCTTCATCCAGAACAAGGCCGATTACCTCACACCCGAAGATCTCAAGGAGTCTCTTGCCTTTACGGGAAGAGTCCTCCAGGATGAGGCGGGATACGAAACCATCGAGGTCTATCCCCTCTCCGCCAGGCTCGGACTGGAGGGGAAATTGAACCGAGACCCGGCGGCCCTCGAAGCGAGCCGTCTCACGGTATTCGAAGAGAGGCTGCACAGGTTCCTTGTGGAAGAGAAGGGAGGGATCCTGATCCGTTCGGCCGCTAAAAATCTTCTTAAGGTCCTCTCCGAGGCCATCCTCAGGGCGGAACTGGAATACAAGTCCATGAATACCCCCCTGGAATTGATCCAGAAAAAACTGGACACCTTTGAAGAAAAACAAAGGGAGATCGAGGCCGACAAGAATGATTTTGAGATTCTCCTCGAAGGAGAGACCAAGCGGATCATTGAAAAGATCCTGGACCCGGACCTGAATGCGGCCAAGAAAGATCTGGCCCAAGGCCTCGGTCCCGCCTTCGAGGATTTCTACGCCCGAAACAGAAGCCTTTCACCCGGAAAGCTGAGAAAGGCCCTTGAAGAATTTGTTGTCCACCATGTCAAGGAGTATGACACGGTATTCCGGAAGAACGAAGACACCAAGATCTCCATGGCGTTTGAGAAGGGATGCGAACGGTTCGTGACCAGGATCAATGAGATCATAGATGCTCTTCTGCACTATGCCTCCGATCTTTTTTCCGTGGGTTTTGAGACCTTTGATGCGGAATCCCTGTGGACCATGAAATCCTCTTTCTATTTCATCTTCAAGGATGAACCGATCATGGTGGAAATCCTTGGAAATGCGCTGACCACCATGATGCCCCGCTTCCTGAGCCATCCCATCATCGCGAGAAGCATGAGGCGTTATCTCGCCGCCATGATCGAGCAGCAATCGGGCCGGATCCGCTGGGACTTTGTGGAAAGACTTCAGAAGAGCAAACTGGAGGTCCGCTGGGTGATGTTCGCCAAGATTGACGAGACGATCCAAGAGATTCGGAATGCGGTTCAGCGGGGGATCGCCCGCAAAGAAAAGGGCAAGGAAGAAGCGGCTAAACGTGAGACTGAGATCCGGACGGATCTGGATCATCTGTATGCCTTGAAAGAACGGGCGCTCCGGATACTGGATCGTTCCGGCCGGCATCCGGATCCGCATCATTTGGGGTCATAGTTTAGAGTTCTAAGTCCGTTCAGCGGCAAACCCAGGCCCGCCCAAAAGAGATTCCACATTCCCAGCGCTATGCAAACAGGCCGCCTCTTTCAAGACTGCTGAAAGAAGCACTGAGAAGCGGCGAGCGGAATGAGAATATGGCCCGTGCCCATCCGGAACATGGGTACAAACTTAAAGAGGCAGACACGACTGCTTTGTTGCCGAAACACGCGACCATCTCGAACACATAACGCCGAAGATCAACGGGTTCCTGACGACGCTCTACTCCAGGATTGAGGAGATTGCATGATGAAGATTTCAATAATAATGATTAAGAAGGAGATAAGGTATGTCGAAGATCAAAAAGGTATTCGCAAGAGAGATACTGGACTCAAGGGGTAATCCGACCGTCGAGGTGGACGTGGTCCTAAATAACGGCATTCTGGGAAGGGCCGCCGTTCCCTCCGGTGCCTCAACGGGAAGTAAGGAGGCGGTTGAATTGAGAGACGGAGACAAGAGCCGTTATCTCGGCAAGGGCGTCTTAAATGCAGTAAATAATGTCAACGAAATTATCGCTCCGGAAATAATCGGTAGAAATCCCTCAGAACAGAAAGAGATAGATTCCCTTATGATCAAGATTGACGGTACAGAGAACAAAGGCAGGCTGGGCGCCAATGCGATATTGGGTGTTTCCATTGCCGCAGCAAAGGCAGCGGCTCAGGATAAAGGATTATCTGTTTTTAAATATCTCGGAGGAGATGACGCAAGGCGGTTACCGATCCCTTTTTTTAATATCCTCAATGGAGGAAAACATGCTGATAATAATGTTGATATTCAGGAGTTCATGATCTCACCAACCGGCGCAAAAACATTCAGAGAGGCTCTCAGAATGGCTGCCGAGACGTATCATAATTTGAAAGCGGTTTTAAAATCAAAAGGAGGTTTATTGTGTTTGAACTTGATATCCCTGGTTTCGGTCATGTTCGTTTGGAGTATTTAGTTTCTGATTTTACAGGGACTCTTTCCGTTGACGGGAAACTTTCCCCCGGCGTCAAGGAGCGGATGAATAGAATATCGGAATTCTTAAAGATACATATTCTGACCGCAGACACCTTCGGCAAGGCAAAGGCCGAACTCAAAGACATCCACTGCACGATCCATATTCTGACAGGTGACAATCACGATGTTCAAAAAGAACACTATATAGCCGATCTCGGCGCCGAGAGTTTGATTGCCTTCGGCAACGGGAACAATGACCGGCTGATGCTTAAAACCGCCAAGATAGGTGTTGTTGTTTGCCTGAATGAAGGCTGTGCCGCTGATGCTGTCAAAGCGGCTGATATCTTGGTCACCTCGATTGCAGACGGCCTTGACCTGTTGCTGAATCCAATGAGACTGAAGGCGACATTGAGGTTTTAATGAAAAAAGACAAAATGTTTTTCGGCTTCGGAAAGAATGTTTTCTTCGCCGGGCTGGTGAGTTTTTTCATGGACTTAAGCTCCGAGATGATCTATCCGCTTATTCCGCTTTTTCTGTCAAACGTCCTGGGAGTGAATAAATCGGTGATCGGTCTGATCGAAGGGGTTGCAGAATCCACCGCCAGTCTGCTCAGGGTTTTTTCCGGCTGGTTCTCGGACCGGATCGGGAACCGCAAATGGCTCATGGCTGCCGGGTACGGCATCTCCACACTCAGCAGGCCGATCATTGCGCCGGCAACGGGATGGCATCAGGTGATGGGATCGAGATTCATGGACCGGTTCGGCAAGGGGATCCGTACCGCGCCGCGCGACGCCATCATCGCCGAGTCCACGGAAAAGTCGCGCCTCGGGCGGGCATTCGGCTTTCACCGCTGCATGGACACCATGGGCGCTGTTGTCGGGCCTGCGCTGGCTTTTTTCTTTCTCGGTATCTTTTCGAATGATTATCGCAAGGTCTTCTGGCTCTCAATGATACCGGGAACCGTTGCCGTGCTGATCATCATCTTTTTCATCACGGAAAAGAAAAAAACCGCTGCTGCGCAGTCGGAGAGGCCGAAGCTGACGCTCAAGCATTTCGACTGGAAGTTCAAGTTTTTTGTCATCATTGCCGCCCTCTTCGCCGTCGGCAACTCAAGCGATGTTTTCCTGATCCTTCGGGCGGAGCAGGTCGGGATCCCGGCAGTCACGATTCCCGTGGTCTATCTGATCTTCAATCTCGTGTATTCGCTCTCAGCCGTTCCTGCAGGGATGGCAGCAGACCGGTTCGGCAGAAAGAGGATCATCCTCCTGGGGTTCGTGCTCTTTACTATACTCTATTATGGCTTTGCAGCCGCATCGAGCACAAAAGCCATCTGGATACTGTTCGGGTTCTATGGTCTCTTTATGGGATTGACCGAGGGGATTCAGAAGGCGTTTCTCGCCACGATCATCCCGACGGACTTCAAGGCAACGGCCTTCGGTGTCTATACCACTGCCGTCGGCCTTGCCATGCTCCCCGCCAGCCTTATCGGCGGTTGGCTCTGGGATCATATTTCACCATCGGCTACTTTCTATTTTGGAGCAATAACCGCTTCCCTTTCGGCCATATTATTTGTTATATTCATCGTATTCGTCAATAAAGAGACTGAAAAAAAAGTTGACTGCATTCTGCGCTGAAAGAGGAGGGGGCCATGTCTAAAATAACCAAGAAAAGATCTCAAAAGGCCGGACTCCCGCCGGGAACCCTGGTCCACATAGGCGAGAAAAAAACGGAGAAGCTTAAAATTACAATCATGGATTATAATGAAACACAATTAGAAGAGAAAGAAGCTCAAACGGTTGAAGAATGCCTACCCTTCAAGGAGAGGCCGACGGTCACATGGATCAACATAGACGGCGTTCATGATCTTAAGATCATAGAAAAGATCGGGCAGCTTTTTAAACTGCATGCCCTGACCCTCGAGGACATCGTGAATACGGAACAGCGGCCGAAGATGGAGGATTTCCCTGAATATATATTTATCGTCATGAAGATGCTTTACTGGGACAAGGCAGCCCACCGGATTGAGACCGAACAGGTCAGCCTGGTGCTCGGTTCAAACTTCGTGATCTCCTTTCAGGAGGAGAAAGAAAGGGACGTCTTCAATCCCATCCGGGAAAGGATCCGGAAATCAAACATGAAAATCCGGAAGATGGGAGCCGACTATCTGGCTTACTCCCTGATCGATGCCGTGGTAGACAGCTACTTCTTGATCCTGGAGCATATCGGAGAGTGGATCGAGGAGATTGAAGAAGTGCTGGTAAGCGCCCCCAGGACGGAAACCATGCATGCGATCCACGGCCTGAAGAAAGAGATGATCCTGTTACGGAAGTCGGTCTGGCCTCTCCGGGAGGTTGTGAACAGCCTTGAGAGAGGCGAATCCCCCCTGATCAAGGAGTCCACCGGGATCTTCCTCCGGGACGTGTACGACCATACCATCCAGGCCATGGATACCATCGAGATATTCCGTGACATGACCTCGGGTATGCTCGACCTCTACCTGTCGAGCATCAGCAACAAAATGAACGAGGTCATGAAGGTCTTGACCGTCATCGCCACCCTGTTCATTCCCACTACGTTCATCGTTGGTGTTTACGGAATGAATTTCGAATACATGCCGGAACTGAAATGGCGTTATGGATATCTTCTCACCTGGATGGTGATCATCGGGGTCACATCGGCCATGCTGTTCTATTTCAAGAAGAAAAAATGGTACTGAAAACCTGTTGATAAGTCATCGCATGAAATTTCCAATGGGGACAGGATGAGGTGTAACGGGTTTCACGAAATTCAGGATGGTGTTCTCTATGGTGGCGTAGTCACCGCCGAAGTGGTGGCCGCTCTTCATACGCAGGATGTGAACATCATCTCCCTTGAGCCCCGGACAGATGGATTCACTTTCTTCCTCCTCGCCATAGACGCAGAGCACAGGGCGCTGGATGCGCGCCGCCTCCGGCGGAACGTTTAGCGCACCGGGGCGCCGCTCGTCCCTGATCCAGTCCCCAACGTGGATCTCGACATTGGCATAGTCTCCAGGCGCCAGCAGGGCAACCAGCCTGACATGGGCCTGGATATCCAGTGGAAGACGGTTGACAAGAAAGGGGAGCCAGGAGGCGCCGAAGGAGTAACCGACCAGCAGCACGCTCTGCTTATTCCATGCCTTCATGTAATACCTCACAACCTCACCCAGGTCGCGCGAAACCTCGGATGGTTTGCGCGGCTTCCAGAAATACTTCAGGCTGTCGAAGCCGATGGTCGATACCCCCATTTTCTGGAATGCATATCCGAAGTCCCGGTCGAGATCGGCCCATCCACCGTCGCCGGAGAGGATGATCGCCAGAATGTCGTTCTCCGCATCGGCAGCCGGCAGTTCAACCAGAGGGAGCTTCCCGATATGGGCCTTGTTCTGATCAGGCGGCAATCCCCCGGCCAGGAGATCAGGCGGGCTCATCAGAGAAAGCACGACCGACAGCGCCATGAAAAACGTCAGGCATGACCTCATTAAGAGATCCCTTCTGATGACGGTCACGCGGGTTGTATCTTTATCCCATCTCCCTTTCATGGCGTGGTCGGTTCTCCTCTCTTCTCGTCTTTCTGCTTTGTCCTCGATGAATATTTCTCTTTCACCGCAGGTGTCTCCAGGGTTGCTCAGTCCACAGTTCCTGAAAGAGGGCTCTGCTTTGTTTATCTACAATCCGACTTCTCCCACAGGATCAAAGCACGATGGTTTTTTCTGTTTCTTCATGATCGATGAACAGCGATCGACATATAAATCGCAAGCAACCCGATTAATATCGTGAAAACCAGGATGGTAGAGAGGACTCCCAAAGCTCCTTTCCTGTCCTTTTGCTTCATATAGCTGATCAAGGCAAATAACGATGCCGTTCCGGTCAATATAAAAATCAAAGCGGACAACCAGACAAGCCCGTGATAGATCTGTACAGGTGCATCTCTCAATGGTTGGAAATAGATCAGGGAAAAAAACAGCAAAAAGCCGACCATGAAAACAATCTTAATCAATCTCTCCATACAGAACCTTTCCGCCCGGTACGTTACCATATTTACGGACAGGACCACTTAGAATACGGCGCCTTTGGGGTATCCGAATTTTGTTACTACTCCCCACTTGTCCTGAGGCTCGTCATTGATGCTCCCAAACCAGATCAGATATATGTTTTCCGCATCTGTATATTGCCATTCCTCAAAGGAGGCACCTGGCTTCAGCACACCCAGCAAAGCTTCCTGCGGTCCAAAGAATGGCGGTTGAGGAACCACGCCTACATCGGCCCTTTCCGGCTTCCCCATGATGCTTTTAACGTTCTGTCTGGACATCCCGGTTTGCATGGACAAAAAATTCTGCTCAAGTGTTCGTGTTGAGGCACAGGCAAGACACAAAGAAACGACAAAAACCGGTATGATAATTTTAATTGGCCATTTCATTTTCATGCAATCCACCTTTTAGATAGCCTCATGTTCTTCATTCACCTTATTCCTGCATTTCCGAACGACATCATCCGGTATGAATTTTAACGCAAGAATAACCAGGCCTGGCACGATGACAAGGTCATCCAGATGGCCGATAACCAGGAAAAATAGGAAAAATAGGGACAGCGCCCATTTATTGTTATAGGAAAAATAGGGACAGCGCCCATTGAGGATTAAATAGGGACAGCGCCCATTTATTTTTCTATCTTTAGGTTTCATATTGGAAGAATTTATGCAGAATGAATGTCTCATTACAAGTGCCCTAACAATAAATGGGCGCTGTCCCTATTTAATCTACATCAAGGGAGGGGAGGCCCACTGGCAGTTCCCTCGCCCCTTGTGGGAGAGGGTAAGGGTGAGGGGTAAAGCATTCCGGTTAACTGCATACTCCAGTAATTGTCAAACTCTAAGAGTCCCCCGGCAGAGCCGGGGGTTTGCCCTTATTTAATCATCGGTGCTGTTTAGTGCCTGCTCGAATGAGGCCATATGTCATGAATAACCTCGCGAGGAACCGGCTGCACTTAAAATACGGCGCCTTTGGGGTATCCGAATTTTGTTACAACTCTCCAGTTCTCCTGAGGCTCGCCGCTGATGCTGCCAAACCAGATAAGATATATGTTTCCCTCATCTATATATTGCCATTCCTCAAAGGAGGCGCCTGGCTTCAGCACACTTAGCAAAGCTTCCTGCGGTCCGAAGAATGGCGATTGAGGAACCACGCCTGCATCGGCCCTTTCCGGCTTCCCCATGATGCTTTTAATGTTCTGTCTGGACATACCGGTTTGTATGGACGAAAAGTTCTGCTCAAGTGTTCGTGTTGAGGCACAGGCAAGAGACAAAGAGACGACAAAAACCGGCATGATAATTTGCATCGGACATTTCATTTTCATGCAATCCAACTTTTAGATAGCTTCATTTTCTTCATTCACCTTATTCCTGCATTCCCGAACTACATCATTCAGCCTGTTTTTGGGCCTTCCTCCATCTCACAAATGCTGAACAGCCACCATCTCGCGGCCTTGCGTCCGCCGCGAGGCTGCCTGTCGAAACTGACGAATCGCTCAGTCATGATCACTGCTCCAACGCTCGCCATAACCGGCGTGCAAAAGCAGAGAGAAGCGGCGCTTTTGCACGCCCGAGTTGATGGCGTTGTTAGCTGCAAATATGCAGTACCATCAATATGTCCAGCTTTTATACTGCGGGGCATTCAAAAGGCACATTGTTCCGGTTGTCGCATCAGCGAATATGCACCACGTTGAAGTGCATCCGGGAATAACGCTGTGCCCTCGCTGCCCCTTGATACGCACAGTTGCTTCGTTTAAACATTGGTTGCATCCCTTGGCTACACACGTTGAGGAAAGCGGTGTGCCGTCGGCACATTGCGTAATCCCATTACTGCAAACCACGCCACCATGTGATGAGCAACAGCCTTGGCAGTCAGAATTGTTCCCTTTGGTCAACGCCATATAGGTATAGTACTGCACACCATCTTGCAGATCGGCTGCTCTTGCGGAGCCAATAGTAAAAGTGTCTATGTCATCCGAAAACGGCGTATCATAATACTTGGCTGGTAGATTGCTTGACCAATAACCATCATAATCAGCAAAAGCATTATTGTAGACTTGGGTCTCATGTTCATAAGTCTCGTCATCACCATACTGTCCACTGAGCGATGAGAATATAAACCGATTGTAGGTTTTTGATTGATTGACGCTGCTATATCCAGATACAGGCGCCCACGGTTCGCCTGCAAATGCAGGAACTGCCATACAAAACACGACAAACAGAAAAAATAGCTTTTTCATTTTCTATCCTCCGTGATTTCAGGAATGAAAGTTTCATTATCTGGGACAAGCGGAATTGCAATCTTTGTCGTTGGGTATACGTTGGCAATTTCATCTTCCACTGAGCCACCCCATAACGGGTCAACAAGCCTAATTTTCCTATCATTGCTTGTAAGTGCTTGTAATTGCTTTGCAGTTGCGGCTACACGCACGCCATAAAACGGGACTCCTTTGCTATGGAAAACCGAGTTCATGTCATTTGCATTTTGTTGGAATGCCAGCTCTGACTGCATTTGTACATCACTTATGCCTTGTTGGCGCAAATTGGTAACTTGCATATTTGCGTCTTCCTGTAGCTCTGCGATGAATCGCTCGTGATGTGCCGCTGCTGACTTGATAGCCAATTCAATCGCTTCCCCCTGTTTTAAATCATACCCGCCACCGTTCTCTTTCCATCCAATGTTAAGAGTAACTGGATCCAATTGGTTTTCGTTCACAAGCGCAATAACCTGATCAGCAGACAAATATCCTTTGAACGATATTTGCGCATGAAGCTCTTTGTTAGGGTTTTCTTCTGATAGTTTTGATAGTGCTTCGTGTCGTTTATTGATGTAGCTATCAATTGCGCTCTTGGATTTGTTAGCCGGCGTGAAAAACATCCTGGCGCGCTGATTGGTAATTTTTACTTGTCCAGAGAACTCGGAAATGGCAATGTCGCCATTGGCAGACTGCGTTTTGCCTTTTGGTAATACATGCAACGCAGATACGGTAAGCCCATCGTAAACCATTGCGTAATTTGCTCCAGCAATACGCCTCAACAACTGAATTAACGAAATATTCTTCACATTAATCGAGACGGGTCGCTTCTTTGATGCGCCATCAATATAAATATCAACATTTGTCGTCTCACGAATTCTTGATAGCAGCATCTCTAATGGGGCTGACTGGGATATAACGCTAAAAGTGCCGTCTGGATGAGCCGTAAACTGCAATACCCCTGCTTTTTCGCTATCATCAGCCGCCAATGCAAACGTCGTAACTATGGAGCTGATAATCAATAGCAACACCAGCAATTGCCTTGTGCAACAACGATGACTGTTCATTCTATTACCTCCTTTTTTTTGAGCAGCTAACGTCACCGTTCACCCGGCCGAGGGACGGCGCGAAGCGCCGCTCCCGAGGATCGGGTGCAACGGTTTGTTAGCTGCCTTCCGGCATCAACCAAAGACTTCATCCGGTGAAACCGATTGCCAGCGCGTTCCGCTGAGCTTGAACAGTTCGAGTTTCTCTGCACGCCGCCACTCCGCCAGAATGACATGCTTTGCCTTGTGATGTTTGGCGACCCCTTTTAAGCGGGCAAGGTCATCCAGCGTGGGTCGCGGGGCAGAACCTCCTTTCGTCTGAATCAGGACGATCTCGAAAAGGTCACCGCGCTTGAGGCCAGGGCCATCATGGCGGTGATCCTTTCACTAAAAATAGGGACAGCACCCATTTATTGTTAGGGCACTTGTAATGAGACATTCATTCTGCATAAATTCTTCCAATATGAAACCTAAAGATAGAAAAATAAATGGGCGCTGTCCCTATTTATTGCCATTGCCTTGCCCCTATTTATTGCCACCCGGCCGTGTACAGGATCGTTATGACATGGGACATAGGACTGCCGCCTCCGTCCTCCGCGTGCACATAACGTATGGCGTTTTATCCGTAGCGCCGAGAGGCATTTCGGATAAAACGTGTTGGACTGAACCGCTCTACGAGTCGTGGACCTGAAAATAATCGTTAAGTATTCATTTATCAAGTTCTACGGAATTTGTAAAGGGAATTGTGGCCGGCGGGTGTGCGACAAAAATGTGGGTACACATCAGGATTATATATGGTTGTCATTGTCCGGCTTGACCGGACAATCCAGTTTCTAATGTCTGGATTCCCCGATCGAGTCGGGGAATGACGCTCTCAGAGAAATATTTACCCATAAATTTGTCACACACCCGTGGCGGGCGGATCACAGCGGAATAACCTATGAGGAGGGGAAGTTTTCGGTAGTCGAGAGAAATATGGGATCCGTTCAATCGCACGGACTCCGCATGAGAATCTCACACGGTCCAATCCACGACCTTCAAACTTTTAATCCGTCTGAACTCCCTGGTGTTGTTCGTGACGAGCGTTATGCCGAGGCTCAGGGCGTGCGCTCCGATCTGCGTATCCAGTGATCCAATCGGAGTTCCGGCTTTTTCGAGCGCTGCTCTGACCGTGCCGTATGCTTGCGCTGCTTTCTCATCAAAATCCGCAACTTCAAGAGGAAGAAGAAATTCTTCCAGAGCTGCCCGGTTTTTCTCGACGTGCTGACTTTTTGCCGCACCATACTGGAGTTCAGCGAGTGTTATGACGGAGATACCGATGTCTCCTATGGAATGCGATTTAAAATGCTTCAGGACTTTTGGGGGTTTCTGTTTGATGAGGTAAATGCACGTATTTGTATCGAGCATGAACTTCATCAGAACTCCTCCCGAACCTGTGTGCCCGGCTGTTTGCGTTCAGCCATGAATTCATCGGAAAACTTGCCGAGGCTTTTGAATAGAGAATCCCATGAGTTCTTTGCCGGGATCAACACAACGGCGTTTCCGGACTTTTTGACGAACACGTGGTCGTCTTCAAATCTGAACTCCTTGGGCAGACGGACGGCCTGACTCCGGCCGTTTTGAAAGAGTTTTGCGGTTTTCATAACATCCCTCCCAAAGTATATATTTTAAATATATACCCTGCTGCGCCGGTTTGCAAGCAGTGATTTCACGGCGCAAGGCCGGACCTACCGGTAATCCAGGGACTGGACCATCTTTCCGTTGAGATAGACCTCGACCACGGCCTTTCCTGAAATCTCAAGGGGGAGCTCGATAAGGCTCCCGGGAAGCTTGCGTTCCGAAAAGACACGCCGCCTCCCCTGCCGGTCTTCCACAAACAGATCGGCATCCACGGGCATGAGCCCGAAAGGAATACGGTAGGAAAAGGGGATCCGGGTGACGGTGACGCCGGTCTGGGCGGACGATTCCCGATGGACCACAAGGCTGACGGGGGTCTCTTGGCTCACGGGATAGCCGAAGGCGGGAGACTGGTTGAGGACCCGGTTCTCCACCACGCCTTCAGTATATACCTCGTACCGGACGTTCCCTATCGGGAGCCTTGCGGACTCGAGAAGGGCCACGGCCTGGTTGAAATCCATGCCGATGAGGTCGGGCATACTATAAACGGAGAGACGGGGCCCGGCGCTCGCCAGCAGGTCCACAGCGTTCTCTCTGACATCCACGGTCAAGGGCATGGGGTTCTGCGAAAGGATGGCGCCCTCTTCCTCCTGCGCATGGACGCGTGTGGTCAGGCCTGCGGAGAG
>Ga0210015_1000787_pt1 | contig 32428 bp, 49 predicted proteins | sample CryGeymeta201522_FD_185471 | JGI IMG/M metagenome (GOLD analysis project Ga0210015, IMG submission 185471) | Groundwater microbial communities from Crystal Geyser aquifers in Utah, USA - Crystal Geyser metaG 2015-22 (SPAdes) (version 2) | ecosystem: Environmental > Aquatic > Deep subsurface >... | reverse complement strand
GCAGTTTTTTGTTCGGCGAAAATACATGGCCCAAATTACTAAAACAACCAAAAGAGATGTCCCTTTAGAAAAAGTCCGGAATATCGGCATTATTGCCCATATTGATGCTGGTAAAACGACCACCACTGAACGGATTTTGTTTTATACTGGGAAAACTTACAAATTGGGTGATATCGATGAAGGAACCACGGTTACTGATTGGATGGATCAGGAACGGGAAAGAGGTATTACCATTGTTTCCGCGGCAATTACCACCTTCTGGAAAGGTTATCGCATAAACATTATTGATACTCCGGGTCATGTTGATTTTACGGCCGAAGTTGAACGTTCGATGCGGGTTTTAGATGGTGGAGTGACGGTTTTTGATGCTCAAGAAGGAGTTCAGTCACAATCAGAAACAGTTTGGCATCAGGCTGATAAATATAATGTTCCCCGTTTGATCTTCATTAATAAAATGGACAAGCTTGGCGCCGATTTTAAAGGAACGCTGTCCATGATTAAGGAAAGATTGGGTATTAGCCCAGCGGTTTTAACTTATCCTATTGGGAAAGAGCAAGGTTTTCGCGGTGTGGTTTTACTCTTAGAGGGTAAGGCTTTCTTTTGGGAAAAGGATCCACTGGGGGTTACCTTTGAGGAAGGAGAAATCCCCGCCGATATTAAGGACGAGGTTGAAGATTCCCGTCATAATTTGATTGAGCAAATTTGTACCGAAGATGAGACTCTTTTAGAAAAATACCTCAATGGTCAGGAACCTTCTTTGGAAGAATTAAAAGCAACTTTGAGAAAAGCGACGATCGCTTATCGGTTGGTACCAATTTATTGTGGTTCTTCTCTGCGAAATAAGGCTGTCCAGCCGCTTTTAGATGGGGTGATTGACTACTTACCTTCCCCCTTGGATATCCCGCCGGTGAAAGGAATCAATCCTAAAACTCAAGCCGAAGAAGTCCGTGAAGCAAGAGTTGATGCTCCTTTGTCAGCACTCGCCTTTAAGATTCAGGTCGATCCTCATGTGGGAAAATTGACTTATCTGAGAATTTATTCGGGTACCCTTCAGGCAGGGAAAGCGACATTGAATTCAACCAGAAGAGACGAGGAAAGAATTGGTCGACTTTTACTGATGCATGCCGATAAAAGGGAAGAGATTTCTGAGGCTTATGCCGGAGAGATTGTGGCGGCCATTGGTTTGACGAAAACTTCTACCGGGGATACCTTATGTGATGCAAGCCACCCGATTATTTTGGAATCGATCAAATTCCCCGAACCGGTGATTTCTTTGGCAATTGAACCAAAAACTAAATCCGACCAAGAAAAGCTGGGCAATGCCCTAAATCGGCTTTCTGAAGAAGACCCAACTTTTAAGATTAAAGTTAACCACGAAACTGGTCAAACGATCATTTCTGGAATGGGCGAACTTCACTTGGAGGTTTTGACCGAGAGAATGCGCCGGGAATTTGGGGTAGATGCCAGCACTGGTGCGCCACAGGTTGCCTACAAAGAAACAATTACCAAAATTGCCGAGGGAGAGGGTAAATATATTCATCAGTCAGGTGGTCGGGGTCAATACGGACACTGCTTTCTAAGAGTTGAACCCAAGAATCGCGGGGAGGGTTATGAATTTACTTCAGAGATTAAAGGTGCGGCAATTCCTAATGAATTTATTGCCCCAATCGAAAAAGGGGTTAAAGAAGCAATAGAAAATGGTGTTTTGGCTGGATTTCCCCTGGTCGATATAAAGGTGGTTGTTTATGACGGAAGCTACCATGAAGTTGATTCTTCAGAAATTGCTTTTAAAATTGCCGGTTCTCAAGCTTTGCAGACAGCCACAAGGAATGCTGGCTTAACCTTACTTGAGCCAATTATGAAAATTGAGGTTACTACCCCGGAAGAATTTATGGGACAAATAATCGGTGATCTTTCTTCCAGAAGAGCACAGATTTTAGGCACGGAAGTTCGGGGAGCAGCCAGAATCATTATTGGTTTGGTACCACTGGCTGAGATTTCCGGTTATTCGACAACATTGCGGAGTTTGAGTCAGGGGAGGGCAAATTATTACATGGAGCCTTCCCATTATCAAGAGGTTCCTAAAAATATTATTGAAACAATTGTTGCAAAGAAAGCTTAAATCTGATATATTTAGAAAGACAAAATAATAATTAGTAAATTCTTGCAAATTAAGGAAGGAGAATTATGGCAGACGCGCAAAAAAAATTTGAGAGGACTAAGCCTCATTTAAATGTTGGCACTATCGGTCATGTTGACCATGGAAAATCAACCCTGACCGCGGCGATTACCAGTGTTTTGGCAAAACAACCTGGGAATACAACTAAGGCTTTAGCGTTCTCAGAGATTGATAATGCTCCAGAAGAAAAATCTCGAGGAGTGACCATTAACATCCATCACTGCGAGTACGAAACAGCCAAGAGACACTATGCTCATATTGACTGCCCGGGTCATGCAGATTTTGTTAAAAACATGATTACCGGGGCGGCGCAAATGGATGGAGCAATTTTAGTTGTCTCTGCTCCAGATGGACCAATGCCGCAAACGCGCGAACACATTTTACTAGCCCGCCAGGTTAATGTTCCTGCCTTGGTGGTTGCTCTTAATAAGGTTGATCTGGTAGATGACCCAGAGCTTTTAGACTTGGTAGAGATGGAAATAAGGGAACTTTTGAAAAAATATCAATTCCCCGGTGATGAAGTTCCGATTATCAGGGTTTCTGCCTTGAAAGCCCTTGAGGGTGATCCAGAAGCAGAAAAACAAATTGTGGAGTTGATGAATAAAGTTGATGAGTATATCCCCGAACCAGTTAGGGAACTGGAGAAGCCGTTTTTGATGCCGATAGAGGATGTTTTCTCCATTAAAGGACGAGGAACGGTTGTTACGGGGAGAATTGCCAGAGGTCGGGTAAAGATTAATGAAGAGGTAGAAATTGTTGGTATTAAGCCAACTAGAAAGACGGTTGTCACCGGCGTCGAGATGTTTAGAAAAACTCTTGACGAGGGACAAGCTGGAGACAATGTCGGTGTCCTTTTGCGAGGAATCGAGAAGGACGAAGTCGAGAGGGGTCAAGTCTTGGCTAAAACGGGAACAACTACCCCTCATACTAAGTTCGAAGCCGAAGTCTATATCTTGACCAAGGAAGAGGGCGGACGTCATACACCTTTCTTCACTGGTTATCGGCCACAGTTTTATATCCAAACAACCGATGTAACCGGAATTGTCACCCTGCCATCTGGTGTAGAAATGGTCATGCCGGGGGACAGTGCAAAAATGACGGTTGAGTTAATTGTTCCGGTGGCTATGGAAGAAGGTTTGCGGTTTGCGATTAGAGAAGGGGGACATACTGTCGGCGCAGGAGTTATTTCTAAGATAATTGCCTAAAGGAAGACCAAAACCCGAGCTAAGGCCCGGGTTTTTAGTGGCGATTTAGAACTTGAATATTCAAAAAATAATTAAAAGAACCTTAAAAAGATGATTAAGGGTCGAATTCGGATCAGGCTAAAGTCGTATGACCATCGTGTAGTTGACGAAGCTGCTACTAAGATTGTGGAGACGGCCTTAATGACAGGAGCGAAGATTGTGGGACCAGTTCCTTTACCTACAGACAGAAAGCTGATTGTGGTTAATACCAGCCCGCACACCGATAAAGACGCTCGAGAACAATTCGAGCTTTTGACGCACAAGAGGCTCATTGACATTGAGCAGCCAACCCAAAAGACAATGGAAAGTTTGCAACATATGGAATTGCCGGCAGGGGTTGATATTGAGATTAAAATGTAGGTAAAACTGAGAACCCTTGGGATTTTATGTATGATTGAATCTGGGGTAAAAACATAGTATAATTTAGTACGAATGTTGGAGGAAAAAGACTCTTAATTTTAACTTTGGAAAAGGTTTACACAGAAGAGCGCTTCCAGCGCTCTTAATTTTTTTAAGAAAGTGAATAAAAAAATATTGGCAGTTAAGGAAGATTTGGAGACTTTCTTTGACAAAGAAGGTCGGGCCTTGGCGGTAACGCGAGTTTCTGGAAAAGAAGTCAATTTGGGAGAAATCTTTAAAGAAGGAGAGATTATTACCGTGAGAGGTATTTCTAAAGGAAAAGGTTTTGCCGGAAATGTAAAAAGACATCATTTTGAGGGTGGCCCAAGAACTCACGGCCAATCAGATAGAGAAAGGGCCCCGGGTTCTATTGGGTCAACTACAACTCCGGGCCGGGTTTTGAAGGGGAAAAGAATGGCCGGACGCAAAGGTGGAGAGAGAGTTACTGTTAAAAACTTGAAAGTTTTAAAAATAGATCCGGAAAAGAACACTATTTATTTAGAAGGGGCTGTTCCTGGAGTGAGAAAAGGAAGGCTGATACTGGAGAAAAATGAAATCTCTTAAAATTTCAATTATAAATCAAAAAGGAGAAGTGACTGGAGAAAAAGTGGTCACGGCAGCAATTTTTGCAGTGGAATCTTCTCCCGTTCTAATTAGCCGGGAAGTGAAAAGCTTTCTGGCTAACCAGAGGAAGGCTAGGGCAAAAGCAAAGACAAGGTCCGAAGTCGTTGGTTCAGGGGCCAAGATTTGGCGTCAAAAAGGAACTGGTCGTGCCCGACACGGTGATCGACAAGCACCAATTTTTGTTGGTGGAGGAGTGGCTCATGGACCGACCGGGAAACAAAACTATAAGCAAAAACCAAATAAGAAGATGGGGCAGAAAGCAATTTTTTCAATTTTGAGTGAAAAATTAAGGGAAAAGAAACTTTTTCTACTCGATGACATTCCCTTTAAAAAAACCAAAGAAGCCCACCTTTTTTTACAGGAGGTTCGTAAAACACTGAACACCAAAGAAAAAATTACTTTTTTGTTAGCAGACAATGAGGGTTTAAAAAGATATTTGAATAATTTGACTGATATTTTTGTATTGGGAGTAAAGTCTCTGAATCCTTATTCCCTTTTAAAAACGGATTTTCTTTTTTTGACTAAACAGGCCTTGGGGGAATTAGAGAAATGGTTCGACTTTGCTCACCATTATGAACTTGTCGAAGGAATGGCGGGTACCACAGAAAAGGAGAATGATGCTAGTGAATCTTAAGCCGGTGATTACCGAGACAACTATGAGCTTGGCCAAAAGCAACTGGTATACTTTTGCCGCCCCTGTAGACACAAGGAAGAACGAGTTGCGGGAGATGATTGAAAAAGTATTTAAAGTTGATGTCTTAGATATTAAAACAATGAGAGTTAAAGGGAAGAAGAAAAGGTCCTTGAAAAATAGGAAGACAAGGAAACTTTCAGATTGGAAAAAAGCGATTGTTAAAGTTAAAGAAGGGCAAAAAATTGACGTTTTTGACCAAGGAGCATAAATATAATTAAAAGTTCAAAGTTCAAAGTTCAAAGTTATGAACAAAAGATTAAAAATTATGATTGGGAAAAAGAGCGGTCGGGACGCCAAAGGTCAAGTCTCAGTGAGACATCGCGGCGGTGGAAGTAAGCGCTATTTGCGCATGATTGATTTTAGACGAGAAAAGAAGGATATTGCTGGCGCAGTTGAGGCGATTGAGTACGACCCTAATCGGAATGTGGATATTGCCCTGGTTTCGGACACAGATGGGGAAAAAAGATATATTTTAGCCCCAGAGGGTCTTAAAATTGGAGATAAAGTTACTAGCGGGGAAAATATAGAGGCGAAAACGGGGAATTGTCTTCCGTTGAAGAGTATCCCGATTGGGGCGCCAATTCATAATTTAGAGTTGGTTCCCGGAAAAGGAGGCCAGATTGTCAGAGGGGCTGGTTCGAGGGCGGTTATTTTAGCCAAAGAAGGAGAGTTTGCCCAAGTGAAACTGCCTTCTGGAGAAGTCAGGCTTTTTCCTCTGTCTTGCTGGGCAACTATCGGACAATTAGGCAATATTGGCGAAAGATTTAAAAAGTTAAAAAAAGCCGGTGACAAAAGAAGAAGAGGAATCAGGCCAACGGTTAGAGGGGTTGCCCAAAATCCGCGTTCCCACCCACACGGTGGGGGTGAAGGTCGAAGTGGTATTGGTATGCCTGGACCAAAAACTCCCTGGGGAAAACCAGCCCTGGGTAAAAAAACAAGGAAGAAAAGAAAATACAGCAATAAATTTATTATCAAGAGGAGAAAATAGTATATAGTTACGATTGAAGATAGACAATGGAAGTTAGAAGCTGGAACTTGAAGTTGGAGGATAGAAGATAGAATTCAATTTTCAAACTTCTAACATCAATCCGCCGGCTGGCGGACTAACATCTAGTTTCTACTGTCTATTATCAAATAAATAATATGTCTCGATCGAGTAAAAAAGGACCTTATATCGATAAAAATTTAACAAGAAAGGTTTTGGCGCAAAAACAAAACGGCAAAAAGGAACCGATTAAAACCTGGGCGCGGGCTTCGCAAATCCCGCCTGAGTTTGTTGGTTGTACATTTCTAGTTCATAACGGAAAAGTTTTTGTGAGTGTCTTTGTTAGTGAAGATATGGTTGGTTATCGTTTGGGAGAATTTTCTCCCACACGAACCTTTAGGGGTCACGGGCAGGTAGTTAAAAGAACAATGGAGAAAACATAATTTAGTTCAAAGTTCAAAGTGTAAAGTTCAAAGTTACAGTTAATAGTTCAAAGTTATGGAATCAATAAAAGTACAATAACTTTTAACTTTTAATTTTAAATTTTTAACTTGACCGAACGATAGTGAGGGAACATGGAAATAAAAGCAAGCGCAAAATATCTAAGAGTTAGTCCAAGAAAACTTAGGCTTTTGACCAAAGGGCTGAGCGGTCTTGCGGCCAAAAAAGCTCTTGAGAGGCTGTCTTCTTATCCTCAAGGAGGGACTGAGTTTTTGAAAAAGGTAATTAAGCAAGCAATCGCCAACGCGACCAATAATTTTAAACAGGCAGAAGATAATTTAAAAATTAAAAAAATAGAAGTTGGAGAAGGACCGAGTTCCAAAAGGATGGACAAATCACATGGGGCAAGATTTGATCGGGGGGTAATCAAAAAAAGAACTGCCCATTTATTTTTGACCTTGGAAGCAAAGGAAGAAAAAACCGAAAGCAAATTCCAGACTAAACAAAATAAAGAACCTAAAGTTATTAAAGAAGCGAGGGGCGAAAAAGCAAGCCCTCCTTCGTCAAGACTACGGAGGGTGAATGGGACAAAAAGTTAATCCAATAAGTTTTAGGCTCGGCAACTTGTATACCTGGAGTTCTCTTTGGTACGCCAATAAAAAGAATTTTAAGAAAACATTGCACGAGGATATCGCCTTAAGAGAATATCTGATGAAGCGCTTGAAATTAGCAGGGATTATTGGCGTAAAAATCGAGAGGTCGATTAATAAGATTAAGATTATTCCCCAAGTTACTCGGCCAGGAGTGGTTATCGGTCGTGGCGGAAGCGGATTGGAAGAATTAAAGAAGGCTCTTTGCCAAAAAGTTTCCCTCCCAGATTCGGAAAAGAATTTAGAGATCTCGCCCGAAGAGGTGAAAAACCCTGATATTTCTGCCCATTTTGTCGCTCAGCGAATTGCTGAACAACTGGAAAAGAGAATGCCTCACCGGTATGTAATTAGAAAAGCAATCGAAAGGACAATGTCTGCCGGAGCAAAGGGGATAAAAGTTCGGTTGGGAGGGAGAATCAATGGGGCAGAGATTGCCCGTCGGGAGAGATTTTTCGAAGGGAAAATCCCCTTACAGACACTGCGGGCAAAAATAGACTATGCCGAAATACCGGCTTTTACCCGCTCAGGCTATGTTGGAGTTAAGGTTTGGATTTATCAAGGAGAAGAAAATGCTAGCGCCTAAGAAACAGAAATATAGAAAAACATTTCGGGGAAAAAATAGAGGAACCGCTGTCCGGGGCTCACAAATCAGTTTTGGTGAGTATGGTTTGAAAGCTTACACCCGCGGTCTAGTCTCTGCTGCACAAATTGAAGCGGCAAGAAAGGCAATCGCTCATTTTACCAAGAGAGAAGGTAAGGTGTGGGTGAGAATTTTTCCTGATAAGCCGATAACAGCCAAAAGTGAGGGGAGAATGGGAGCAGGTAAAGGCGATGTCAAAGGATTTGTTGCCGTGGTCACTCCGGGTAAGGTTCTTTTTGAACTTGCCGGAGTAGCTAGCCAAGTAGCGAGAGAAGCTTTCCAAAGAGCAGCCTCCAAATTATCAGTAAAAACTAAGTTTTGCAGTGAAAACTAAGTTTTGTGAAGAGAAGGAATGGTAATTGACAATGAAGAAAAAACAAAAAGAGGAAATTGAAGCAAAATCCGTCGAGGAACTGGTCAAAGAAATAGAGAAAAGGCAGGGAGAAATTTCGCGTTTAAGAATCGACGTAAGAATGGCCAGAGTTAAGGATGTGAGTTCGCTTAAAAGGAAGACAGATGAGTTAGCGGTGGTAAAGACAATTCTAGGAGAGAAAAAGGCTTTTGGCAAAGATAAAATTGAATAATTTATGAAAACTATTTTAGGCACAGTTATCTCTGACAAAATGAACAAGGCGGCGATAGTCCTTACTGAAAGGAAATATCGCCATCCAAAATATGGCAAGATTATGAAATCGAGCAACAAGTTGCACGTAGTTAATAAAATCGGAGCCAAGGTCGGTCAAAAAGTAAAAGTTATTGAAACTAGACCGATTTCCAAAACAATTGCTTTTAGGATTTTAGAAATTGTCATGGAGAAAAAGAAAGAAAAGGAGCAAAGATAAAAAAATGATTCGCTTAAGAACAATTTTAACACCAGCAGACAATAGTGGAGCCAAGAGGTTGAGAGTAATTCATATTTATAAGGGCTTTAAACATGACAGTGGCTCTATTGGTGATACTGTCGCGGCAGTTGTTGATCAAGTTGACACCAATGGAATCGTGAAGGATAGCGAAATTGTCAAGGTAGTCATTGTCAGAACAAAGAAAGAAATTCGTCGTAAGGATGGAACTTACATCCGTTTTGATGATAATGCGGGGGTTGTGATTGATAAGGATGGAAGTCCACGGGGAACTCGAATTTTTGGCCCGATTGCCAAGGAAGTAAAAGATGCCGGTTTTACAAAGATCGTTTCTCTGGTAAAAGAGGTGTACTGATTTTAGTTCAAAGTGCAAAGTGCAAAGTTCAAAATTAAAAATTTATCAGCGTAAATCCGTGAAGCGTCAGGGAAACTAGGAAGTTATGGAAGTTTCGGATAGCGCAAAAATCAGCGATAATCAAAAACTTTTAGATTTACACAATGATACAAAGACTATGAAGATAAAAAAAGGAGACAAAGTTAAAATTTTATTAGGCAAAGACCGCGGTCGGATAGGGACAGTAGAACTTGTTCTGGGAAAGTCAAGACAAGTTTTGGTTGGCGGATTAAATATCTTTAAAAAGCATTCAAAGCCAAGAAAAGAAGGTGACAAGGGAGGGATTATCGATAAAAGCCGACCACTGGATATTGCAAAAGTTGTTTTAGTGTGTCCAAAGTGTGGCAAGACAACGAGGGTGGTTTACCAGGCAGTAAACAAAGAAAAAAGAAGAATTTGTCTAAAATGTAAGGTGGAAATATAGTCATGTTACTAGAATTTGCAGTAAATTTAGGGTATTCGTTTTTCGAGCAAAGCGAGAATCAAGCTCTGCTTATATTCCTAAATTACATTTAGGAACTGCAAACCATAATAATTTAGGAATATGAATTTATTTGAGAGATATCAAAAAGAAATAGTTCCCGTCCTTCAACAAAAACTGGGGGTTAAAAGTCCGTTGTCTGTACCAAGAATAACCAAGGTGGTCTTAAATATGGGTTTGAAAGAGGCCAAGGACGATAAGAAAATTTTGGAAGTCGTAGCTGCCCAGCTGTCCTCTATCTCTGGCCAAAAGCCAAAGGTTAATAAAGCCAAGAAATCCATTGCCGGCTTTAAATTAGGTAAAGGACAGGAAATTGGCCTTTCGGTAACCTTGAGGGACAAAAGGGCTTACACTTTCTTGGAGAAACTTTTTGCCATTGTTTTGCCAAGGGTAAGAGATTTTAATGGAGTCAAGCGACAAGGTTTTGATGGCAATGGCAATTATAATTTGGGTATAAACGAACAAATTGTTTTTAGTGAGATTAATTTTGCCAAAATTGATAAAGCTCGTGGTCTACAAATTACAATTGTTACTAATGCGAGAGACGACGAAAAAGCAAAGTTATTATTAGAGGAATTAGGTATGCCCTTCGAGAAGATATAAATAAATTCTAAGCACTAAATCCTAAATTCTAAACAATATCAAAATTAAAATAACCAAATTTATAAAACTTTTTTGAATATTTGAATTTAGGAAATTTGAATTTAATTAGGATTTAGAAATTAGAAATTAGAATTTAAAATTAAAAAGTCTTTATGGCCAGAAAATCAAAAATTATCAACCAAACTAATAAAAAAATGTTAAAATACGAAACCCGGTTTCATAACCGTTGTTTGTTATGCGGTAGGCCGAGAGGTTATTTGAGATTTTTTGGTTTATGTCGTCTTTGTTTTAGAGAATTAGCGAGTAAAGGGGAAATTCCCGGTATTAAAAAAGCTAGTTGGTAAATAAAATGAACGATCCAATTGCCGATTTGCTCATCAGAATAAAAAATGCGACTCTTTCTAGCCATAAAATGGTTTTAGTTTCCCATTCTAAGGTTAAAGAGAAATTGGCTAATATTTTGGAAAAGGAAGGTTTTTTGGAAAAAGTAGAAGTTTCGGAAGATAAAAAGAAAAAACAGTTGACATTAACATTAGTTGAACTAAAAGGAAGGCCTCTTTTAGTAGAAGTTAAAAGAATTTCCAAACCAGGCAGAAGGGTTTATATTAAGGCTAAGGATGTCAGTGTTCTAAAGAGAGGTTTAGGAACAGTAATTATTTCTTCACCGGAGGGCCTAATAACAGGAGATGAAGCCCTGAAGAAAAATCTTGGCGGCGAAGTTATTTGTAAAATTATTTAATTTCGATAAGAAATAAACTTTGTTTATCTATGTCCAAAATAGGCGCTAAGCCAATTATTCTTAAAGAGGGAGTTACTGTCCTGAAAAATGGCAGAGAAATTTTAGTGAAAGGCCCACTGGGAGAAGTGAAAGTTGTTATACCAGATGGCTTAGAAGTGGAAATTAAAGAAAAGCAAATAAGCATAAAAAGATTAAAAGAAGACAAAAAAACCAAATCATCCCATGGGACTATCGCCAGATTGATCACGAATGCAGTTGTCGGAACAACTGCTGGTTTTGAGAAAACATTGGAGATTGTTGGAACAGGTTTCAGAGGGGAAATGGAGGGAGATACTCTCTTGCTTTCTCTTGGTTTTTCTCATCCAATAAAATTAACTCCTCCGGAAGGGATCAGACTTACGGTAGTTGAGAATAAAATCAAAGTTTTGGGGATAGATAAGGAAAAAGTAGGGATTGTGGCGGATAAAATAAAAAGATTCAGAAGACCGGATGTCTATAAAGGTAAAGGAATCCGCTACGAAGGGGAGATCTTAAGGTTGAAACCAGGTAAAATGGCGGCTAAGGTTAGTAGTAGTTTTGGGGCAAAGTAATATGGAGAAAGATCGCTTATCGAGAAAAAAAAGCAGAGTCAGGAGTAAGTTTACTAAAGAGGGCTATCGTTTGTCTCTCTATCGTTCGAATCGGTACCTTTTTGCCCAAATAATTGATTCAAAAAGCGGGAAAACGATTTTGGGTTTGGCAGAGAAAAAGACTTTAGCGGAAAAAGAAATCGGTTCGAAAACAAAAACCGAAAAAGCAAAGCTTTTTGGGGTAAAGTTTGCTAAAGAAGCCGTCTCAAAAAAAATAAACAAGTTTGATTCTGGCGAAATAAGAAAAATAGTTTTCGACAGAGGGTTATACCGATATCACGGCAGAGTTAAAGCCTTTGCCGAGGGGGCAAGAGAAGGAGGGTTAGAATTTTAATGAGAAAAGATTTTCGAGATACAGAACCAAAAGTGGAAAAGGAATTTGAAGAAAAAGTTGTTCAAGTTAACCGGGTTTCTAAAAAAACAAAAGGTGGTAACAAGATTGGTTTTTCCGTACTGGTAGTAGTGGGCGACAGAAAAGGGAGAGCCGGAGTTGGACTGGGTAAATCGGCCAACGTGGCGAATGCGGTTTCAAAAGCAGTCCAATATGCCAAAAAGCATTTAATTTCTGTCCCGATTGTTGGAACAACTATTCCTCACGACGTTAGAGTCAAATGGGGAGCAGCAAAGATTCTTCTGAAACCAGCCCCGCCAGGTAGCGGGGTAATTGCCGGAGGAGCAGTAAGGGCAGTCGTCGAAGTCGCCGGGATTAAAGATATTTCTTCCAAGGTTCTAGGAACCAAAAACCAGGCAACCAATGTTTATGCCACCTTCGAAGCATTAAGGAGATTAAGGCCTTTTAGTGGTGATAGTAAAAAGAAAGGAGCACCCGCCTAATTTTTTCATGGCGGGCAAGAGAAAAATGAAACTGTCTGATTTGCCAAAAACAACCCAAGATACAAAAAAAAGAATTGGTCGCGGTCACGGCTCTGGAAGAGGTGGCCATACCTCTACTCGAGGAAACAAAGGGCAAAAATCACGAGGGAAAATTGGTCTTTTCTTTGAAGGGACGAAAATAAAGAAATCTCTTTTGAAAAGATTGCCGCTTTTTCGAGGGAAAGGTAAATTTAAGCCATTGAGGACTTCGCCTTTTGTCGTTAATCTTAAGTATTTAAACATTTTTAAAGCTCAGGAAGAAATTACCCTCAATAGTTTAAAGGAAAAAAGGATTCTTGCCAAAGACTTTCCCGACGACGCCCAGGTTAAAATATTGGGTGAGGGCGAGATTAATATTCCCTTGATTGTTTTAATTCCTACTTCTAAGGGAGCCAGGCAGAAGATCGAAAAGGCAGGCGGTCGGGTGGAAGCGGGAGGCGAAAATACGGAAACTGACAAGGTGGAAAAGACAAAGAAAAAATCAGTTAGGAAATCTAAGTTAGTTAAGAAAGAGAAATCTGTGGAGGGAGACTCCTTCTCCGCCAACGCTCTCGCTACGGCGGACAAGTCGGAGGATAAATAAATGGTTGAAAAAGTCTTGAAAGAGCTTAAAACAGCTTTCAAAATTCCCGATCTGCGCAAGAAGATTTTGTTTACAGCCTTGATTCTTTTTATTTTTCGTTTTGCTTCGCACATTCCTGTTGCCGGGATAAACCTGGTTGCTCTTAAAAGACTTTTTTCCCAAAACCAATTTTTGGGACTTTTGGATATTTTTTCCGGAGGAACTTTAGCCAATTTTTCGGTAATGGCGTTAGGATTAAATCCATATATCAATGCCTCGATCATTTTGCAGCTTTTGACTTTGGTTTTCCCGAAGTTGGAAGAACTATCTAAAGAAGGAGAATATGGTCGTGAGAAGATTAATCAATATACTCGTTGGTTAACGATCCCCTTGTCGGTTTTTCAAGCACTTGGCATGTTTGCTCTTTTGAAGAGCCAAGGGATTATTCAACAAGTAACGCCGCTGCAAATAGTGAGTATTGTAACAACAATGGTTGCAGGGACACTTTTTTTGATGTGGTTGGGCGAACTAATCACTGATAAAGGCATTGGCAACGGAATTTCCTTGCTGATCTTTGCGGGAATTGTGGGTCGGTTGCCTGTTTCTTTTGGGCAAACTGCCATTACAGTTGAAAGTACCAGAATTTTTAACGTCATTATGTTTGCCGTCCTTGCCTTGGTAGTTATCGCCTCCGTAGTTTTTATTGAAGAAGCGGTGCGTAAGGTAAGAATCGAATACGCAAAAAGGATTTACGGTGGCAAAATGTACGGCGGACAATCAACCTTTCTGCCGCTGAAAATTAATCAGGCAGGAGTGATTCCGATTATTTTTGCTGTCTCGTTGGTTTTGCTCCCTTCCATGGTTGGCCGGTTTTTAGCTCAAGTCCCGAATAAGGGAGTGGCTTTGATTGCTTTATTTTTAGCGAAGGCCTTTAATCCCGGAGGTTTTTTTTATAATTTTGCCTATTTTGTTTTGGTTGTTGGTTTTACTTACTTTTATACCGCGGTTATTTTTAACCCAGTTAAAATTTCTGATGAAATAAAGAAGCATGGAGGATTTATTCCGGGGATCAGACCAGGAACATCAACCGCGAGTTACTTAAACTATATTTTGACCAGAATCACTTTGGCAGGAGCAATTTTTCTGGGGATGATTGCTGTCTTGCCTTCGTTGATGCAAAAAGGTACTGGGGTAAGTACTTTGACTATTGGCGGGACTGGGGTTTTAATCGTTGTTTCTGTTGTTTTGGAAACATTCAAAGTGATAGAAAATATGGTACAAATGAGGGGGTATGAAAAGTATTTAGAAAAGTTTTGAAGATGAATATTTTAATCGTTGGTCCTCAGGCATCAGGTAAGGGTACCCAAGCAGAGAAACTGATTGAGAAGTTTGGGTTAGCCCACGTTGAAATGGGGAGTTTGTTGCGGGATATTGCCAAGGAGCAAACACCATTAGGCTACAAAGTCAGCCAGTTGGTCAATAATGGGAAATTGGTTCCTGATGAACTGGTAATCGAGATTCTTAATAATTACCTTAACGGCATAGGAAGATTGGAAGGGATTTTGTTTGACGGCTTCCCGCGGATCATTTCTCAAGCTGAATATTTTGAAAAATTCTTAGAGGAAAAGGGACAGAAACTTGATTTGGTAATCTATTTGACTTTGCCAAGAGAAGAAGTGTTTAAAAGATTGATAAACAGAAGAACTTGCTCCACCTGTGGCAAGATTTTCAACCTCTTAACGAAACCCCCAAAAGTGGCCGGGGTCTGTGATTTTTGTGAAGGGAAATTAATTATTAGAGCGGATGAGACGCCGGAAAAGATTAATAGTCGACTCGATTGGTTTGAGAAAGAGGTGGTTCCCATGATAGAGTTTTATCGGCAGAGAGACATGGTCGAAGAAATCAATGGTAATCGGCCGATCGAAGTGATCTTCAAAGATATTGCGAAGAGCTTAGAAAAACGGGGTCTGATCAATGCTTAAGGTTTCCCTTAAATCCGAAAAACAAATTGCCGCGATGGCCGAAGGCGGGGAAAAATTAGGCCAGATTTTAACTGAAGTTTTAGAGAAAGTTACCCCTGGGATCAATACTTGGGAAATTGATTCTTGGATTGAAGATAGAATTGTTAATGTTGGTGGCGAGCCATCTTTTAAGACAGTTCCCCGCTATCATTGGTCAAGTTGTGTTGGTTTAAATCAAGAAGTTGTTCATAGTATTCCAAAGAAAGACAAAATTCTTAAGGAAGGAGATTTGCTGAAAATTGATTTGGGAATGATTTGGAGAACTCTTCATACTGATTTGGCCTGGACGATTTTAGTTCAAAGTTCAAAGTTCAAAGTTCAAAGTTGCCAGAGAGAATTTCTTAATACGGGGGAAAGGGCGTTGGAAGAGGCGATCAAGGTGGCAAAACCAGGAAATAGAGTGGGGCACATAAGCGGAAAGATTCAAGAGATTGTCGAGGGAGCAGGTTACCAACCTGTAAAAATTTTGACGGGGCATGGCGTAGGGAGGAAATTGCATGAGGATCCATTGGTTCCAGGGATCTTGCGAGGAAGGGTTACTGACACACCAGAACTTATACCCGGGATGACTCTTGCAATTGAGGTGATCTATGGTTTGGGCAGCGGAGAAGTGGTTTTGGAAGATGACGGCTGGACAGTTTCAACCAAAGATGGTAAAATAGCAGGGTTATTTGAGAAAACAATAGCCATAACTGGCAATGGGCCCCTGATTTTAACCCCGCTAAGCGGGATCGGAGAAAATAAAGAGGGGTATTTTGTATGTTGAAAAAAGACGAAGTTGAAGTAGAGGGAGTGGTTTTAGAAAACTTGCCCAATGCAACTTTTAAAGTACAACTGGATAATAGTAAGCAGTGTTTTGGTACTCTCTCGGGGAAAATGAGGATGCATCATATCCGCATTTTACCGGGGGACAAGGTAAGACTGGTAATTACACCCTATGATGAGGCGAGAGGAAGAATAGTTTACAGAATAAAATAGTTTTTTTAAAAAAGTGAAAGTACAAGCATCAACAAAAAAAAGATGTCGGTCGTGTAAAGTTGTCTGTCGCCGCGGCCATATCTATATTGTGTGCAAAAATCCGAAACATAAACAACGTCAAGGATGACGTTGAGTTAAGAATTAAAAGTGCAAAGTGCAAAGTTCAAAGTTGCCGAAGATAACTTTTAATTTTTCATTTTTAACTTTTAACTTGAGCGAACGAAAGTGAGTGAACGTGCCGAGAATTTCGGGAATTGATATACCAGAAGAAAAAAGAACAGATATCGCCTTAACCCATATTTATGGAATAGGCAGAAAAAACGTGGTTAAAGTCTTGAAAGATGCAGGAGTTGACAGTGCTAAAAGAGCAAAAGATTTGACAGAAGAAGAGGTTTCTAAAATTCAAAAAGTTATTGATTCGCTGGTCAAGGTAGAGGGAGATTTGAGGAAAGAAGTACAAGAGAGTATCAAGCGATTTAAACAGATTGGCTCATATCGTGGAAAGCGTCATTCGATGAACCTCCCGGTGAGAGGGCAGAGGACAAGAACGAATGCACGAACAAAAAGAGGGAAAAGAGTAACGATTGGTGCTTTAAAGAAGGAAGAACTGGCTAGAAAACAATCCGCAGTTACAGAAAAGGCTAAAGAAGTAACAAAGTAAGCAGAGCTTGATTCTAACGAAATAATATATGGTAAAAAAAGAAACATTTCAATCAAAAGCGAGGATAAGTATTTTATCAACATTTAATAACACGGTAGTATCTATTGCTGATCCGGAAGGTAATGTTTTATTGCAGGAATCAGCCGGATCATTGGGTTTTAAGGGTGCCCGTAAGTCGACACCCTATGCTGCTACGGTTGCGACCGAGAAAGCTTTAGTCAAAGCCAAACAATTAGGTGTTAGCGAGGTGGAAGTATATATAAAAGGACCTGGTGCTGGCAGAGATGCTGCACTGCGGGCGATTCGGGCTGCTAATTTGAAAATTAACTTGATTGCTGACGTGACGCCGATTCCCCACAACGGGGTTAAACCGAGAAAATTAAGAAGAGTTTAGAAAGACGGTTAATTATCTTATGATTAAAATTTATTCTAAAAAATGTAGACTTTGCCGCTCTGCCGGTGAAAAGCTTTTTTTGAAAGGGGAGAGATGTTTTTCGGTCAAATGCCCAATTGACCGAAAAGGAGCAGTTCCGCCCGGTCAACATGGGGCGAAACGAAAAAGGAAGTCATCGGATTATGGTATTCGTTTAAGGGAAAAACAGAAGTTAAAAAGAATTTATGGACTGTCTGAAAGACAGATGAAAAATTATTTCACCCAGGCAAGAAAAGTTAAAGGGTCGACCGGAGAGATGATTTTGCAACTTCTGGAATCTCGGCTTGACAATTTGGTTTACCGATTTGGTTTTTCCCCTTCACGCCGTTTTGCCAAGCAATTGGTGAGTCATAAACATATTTTGGTTGATGGAAAGATTGTGAATATTTCTTCGTATTTGGTAAAACCGTCTCAAGTTATTAGCCTGGATACGAAAGCATTGGCAATGGCGGCAGTTAAAACAATCTTGGGGAAGAAGGACTATACTCTACCTGCTTGGCTTGAGAGAAAGGCGGCCGTAGGTAAATTTTCCCGTGTTCCCCGAAGGGAAGAAATAGACATCAATATTAATGAACAATTAATCGTTGAACATTATTCAAGGTAAAAATTATTTAAGTATCTAATTAAAAAGAAGGAGTTTTTATGATTAAATCAACTTTTCAACTTAAGATCGAAAAAGATCTTGCCGATTTTGGCGTTTTTACTATGGAACCGCTGCAACAGGGTTATGGGAATACCATGGGGAATGCCCTAAGAAGGGTGCTCTTGAGTAGTTTACCGGGGGCAGCGATTGTTCAGGCAAAAATTTCTGGAGTTAAACACCTTTTTTCTACGCTTAAAGGTTTGAAAGAGGATATTGTTGAGTTTACCTTCAATTTGAAGAAAGTAAGGTTAAGCTATGAGGGTGATAAACCGGTCAAGATTACTCTTGACAAAACAGGGCCCGGCTTGATTAAGGCGGGAGATTTTAAGACCCCGCCAACGGTTGAGATTATTAATAAAGACTTGGTTCTAGGAACACTGGCCGACAAATCATCCAGGATAAAGGGTGATTTTCTGGTTGAGTCCGGATATGGTTATCTCCCTTCAGAAGAAAGAGAATCAACAGGGGAGATTGGAGTTATTCCGCTCGATGCGATATTTGCTCCTATCCGAAGGGTAAACTATCATGTTGGAGCAACCCGTGTTGGCCGAGTGACTAATTTTGACAAATTAACGCTGGAGATTTGGACTGATGGGTCAATTTCACCAAAAGAGGCTCTTTTGGAAGCGGCCAAAACCCTAACTGCCTTTTTCGATCAAATTATTAACCCCAAGGAGGTAGCAAAGGAAGAAAAGGTCCAACTCAAAGAAAAAGCGAGTGAGGAATCTTTGTTAACTATTGAGGAATTAGAATTGCCGACGAGAATTGTAAATGCGCTGCTAAAAGTGGGGTTAAAAACAGTCGGTGATTTACAGAAGGCAGGGAGGAAGAAAATCGCCAAAGTTAAGAATCTGGGCGGGAAATCTCTAAAAATTATTGAAGCATCTTTAGCAGAAAGAGACATTATTCTGGAAGATTGACCTAATTTAAAGATGAAAAAGTCAGTTTATGGTCGTAAACTAGGGAGAAATAGTAATCAAAGGAAGGCTTTATTCCGGAGTTTGATTTCCTGTTTGATTGAAAAAGGTAAAGTAAGAACTACCTTAGCCAAAGCAAAAGCAGTCAAAGGCCAAGCAGAAAGATTGATTACAAAGGCAAAAAAGGGGAGTTTAAATGACCGCCGGATTATTCTTCGTTTTCTAAACAAAAAGTCTTTGGTTGACAGGCTTGTTGATGGGATTACTCCCAATCTTGCCGAAAGGCATAGTGGTTATTTGAAAATTTTAAAGTTGGAAAGAAGAAAAGGAGACGATGCCGTTATGGCACTGCTTTCGTTTGTTGATGAATTACCGGTGATTGAGAAACCGGAGAAAAAAGTTATTAAAAAGGTTGCTGAAGGGAAGAAAGTTGCGGAAGCAAAAAAATGATTAGATCGACCAAAAAATCAGAAATAAAGATAAATTGGCATTTGATTGATGCTAAAGGTCAAGTCCTTGGTCGTTTGGCTTGTCGGATTACGCCATTACTAACAGGTAAGAGAAAACCGTACTTTGTCAGAAATTTGGATTGTGGCGACCACCTTGTGGTTATTAACGCCAAAGATATTTTGGTGACCGGAAAAAAAGAAAAAGAAAAATTTTATTATTCTTATTCTGGTTACCCCGGAGGATTAAAGAAGATTTCGCTGGCACAAATGAGGGAGCGCTTTCCCGAGAGAATAATTATAAATGCTGTTTCCAAAATGCTCCCCAATAACAAATTACGAGCTTCCTGGTTAAAAAAGCTTCATGTTTTTGGCGGCAGCGATCATCCTTACAAAGATAAATTCAAAACTTCGGAGGTCAAAAAATGACAAAAAAGGTAAAAAATAAGGAATATATTTCTGCGATTGGCCGGCGAAAGAGAAGTACGGCGAGGATTAGATTGTATACGACTAAAGGACAAATCTTGGTAAATGAAAAACCGATTGATGAATATTTTAGAGGAGTTCCGAAGGTTTATTATCTAAAGCCTTTTGAATTGACCCAAACTGAAGGAAAATATCATGCAACGGCAAGGATTGAAGGTGGTGGAATAAGTGGCCAGGTGGGTGCCTTTGTTCATGGAGTAAGTAGGGCGCTGATTAAGCTTGACCCGGAAAAATATAAGGTAGTGCTGAAGTCTGCCGGACTTTTGACTCGTGATCCTCGAGAGAAGGAAAGAAGAAAATTCGGCAATGCCCAAAAGGCACGGGCAAAAAAACAATCACCAAAACGTTAAAACTAATGATTAAAAAGTTAGCCTTTGTTTTTGTTTTTCTAACTACTTTCTACTTACTATTTGCTACTAGTGTTCAGGCAGTTTGTCCTGTTTGTACCGTGGCAGTTGGTGGTGGAGTTTTACTCTCGCGTTATTTAGGAGTTGATGATGTGATAATTGGGATTTGGGTGGGAGGCCTACTTGTTTCTTTGGGGCTTTGGACAGCTACTTACATTAAAAAGAAAGTGCTGAAGTATCAAGAATGGCTAATTGTCGGTTTTTTTTGGCTGACGACTTATTTTGGTTTTAAACAGGCTGGCTTTATCGGGCACCCGACATGCAAAATCCACGGTCATGATAAACTTCTTTCCGGAATTATTTTTGGAACAGTGGCTTTCTTTTTGGGATACGGAAGCGACTGGCTTTTAAGGAAGATGAACAAAAAAAATCCAGGCAAAGCAATGTTCCCCTACCAGAAAGTAGTTTGTCCGATAATATTTTTAATTTTAGCGACAATTTTTTCGCTCCAGCTGTGCTGGTTGGGAATTAAATAAATGGATAACGACATTAAAAAACTTCTTGCAAAAGTCAAAGCCGTTGAAAAGGGCGAACAACTTGATCTTTCTTCCGATGAAGATCTTTCAATCGCCATAATGAATTTAATTTCCATCGAAGAGCATTTGTTCTTTTCTGGCGCTAAGACCAAAAACAGTAAATATTACGAACTTCTTAGTCAGGTTCGGGAGATGCGCAAAACTCTTCTTAAGAAAATTATCAAAAATTATGAAGGTGAAGAATGGTGTATTTCCAAACATTTGCTTGCTGGTTGTATGCGGTTGATGGAAGTGGGGACTAAAAGCTTGACTAAAGGGAATAAGAAAGAAGCCGAAGAACTTTTTAAGATGGCTTATTCTCTATATTCTTTATTTTGGGGTTTAAATCTTAAACTTTTAAAAACTTCTGAACTAATCGAGTCGGTAGAGGGTGAACCAATTGATGATAACCCCAGGGGTTTTATGTCTAAACTCGGCGAAGTTATCAAAAAAGCAATTGATTGTTGTCGGGAATAACTTGTTGACAAAAGAAGAATCATGTGTTAAAAATAAAATTAACCTCGCGGCGAAAGTTGTGAGGCGAGAGTGAGTCTAGTAATAGATTTCTTCGGAACTGAGGCCTTAGAAATAAGGTCTCTTTTCTTTTTTTACACTAACTTTTCCTTTTTTTATTTTCCCTTAACATTCCTTTAACCATCCTCTAATCTTCCCTTAATATCCTTCTTTCCCCTTATCCCGAAACGTTATTTGCAATTGATCTTCAGGTTAGTTATGATTACGAATTAATTATCAATTTTATTCTGCCCGGAAAGAGAGGAAATATGTCATCTTCCCAAGAAAAGCCAAGGGGAGAGATTACACTAGACCTAGAACTTGGCGGTAAACCACTTACACCAGAAGTTTTTAAAAGCCTAAGTGAAGAACAAAAAGCACTTCTAAAAGGAATAGCTGATAAAAATGACCAAATGATACATTTGTACCAAGACACAGAAAGAGCTTCTGTTGTTCTTTCTGTACCAGAAGGGGATCTCAGAAATTTTACTGAAAGGACAGTAACTGGTATCATCAGCGAGGTTGCTCCACTAAAGCAGATAAGAATATCTGAAGCGATGAGAGATTTGTTAATGCAAGCTATTAATACAAGTTTGTCAGAACTTGCATTGGTTCAACGAATGTGTCAAAGATATGACTTAAGCGATGAAATTTGGGAAAAGATTGGCAAGCCAAAAACTCAATTCCCAACAATTTAATCCTGTGAGGTCTCTCCTGGCATGTACAATTTTTCCGATACGGAATCGCCTGCCCGCTTCGTCTTGCGAAGCATGGCGGGCGGGGAAAGAGGCTACAAACCGGTAAAAAGAGATTTTTCCCAATCGGCCACAAAATAGTTTTTACCTTTTTTGATAGTTTGGTGGCTTTCTTGTTCTAATAGTTTTTTCTGGTTTTCAGCTCCGCCGGGATATTTTTCGTTTAATTCACCATTGCTTTTTAAAGTTCTCCACCAGGGACAACCAATGGTGGCTTTGTGTTTTTTAGCTAAAGCGGCACGAATTTCGTTAATTGTTGTAACTTTTCCTTTTGGCACCTTGGCTATTAATTTATTGACTTCGATCGGAGTGGGTATTACCACTGTTCCTTCGCCCCATTTCTTGCTCATCTTGCCGGTAATCTTTTCGACTTTAGGTAACCCGTGGCTTTCGTGTAATTTTTCAATTGCAGATTTCTTTTTATATGTCATTTTTCCTCCTTTTTTCTTTGCTCATACATTTTTAAGTATGCTTCACCATAAGGGAAGTGCCATTTTCTGAGTTTCTGGCAAGGGAATTCACCACAGTCTCTGGTGCAATAAGCAACTTTCTTTTCTACAGCACATTTACAAACTAAACACAAGATGCCCCTTCCACCCCAGTTTGTTTTAACCTTATTTTGAGCGATTTTTTCTGTTCCAGCACTGCACTTGCAATTTAAAGTTTTAAAAAATCGACAAGTGCTGCAGCAAACTCCACATGCACCAACAACCGTATTTTTAATCATTTGCTTTCATTTTACCAATTTTTCCACAATTTTTCTTTTGATCGACTTTATTTATTTAATAGCTTTTTGTCTTGAGGTCTTGATAAATAATTTTTTCTTGAGATTACTTTTTTTCCGGTTTCTTTTTCAATTTTATTACGGGCGACTTTGGCGACGCTACCGCCTTTACGGGCAACTTTTCTGTTTTCAGGAAAAGTTTGCGGTTTTTTGACTTTGGAAATTTCGGTAGTGCTGGTTTCTGCCAACATATTTAGGACTAATTCCAAATTGGTCATGTGATCTCTGAGATTTTCTTTTTTCAGACCTTTGAAATTTTTGTAATGTTTGGTGGTTAATCCTGCCCAGGCAAAGGTAATATCATCAGTCAATATGGCATATTCTTTGCTTTGTCTTACGTCTCTTTGATTCCATTCGTCGGTTAAATCTTTTCGAATTTCAATACTTTTTAAACGAAGATTTACCCATTCGGGGGAGTATCCTTTTTTCAAATATGTTTGTAGGGCACGTTTAATCGCCAATTCAGGATCGGTTGTTTCTTCAACTCTTTCGTAACCTACTCGTGCCAGCCAAAGTTTAAACGGTTCGGCATTTGGAGAGGGAATTGATTGAATTATACGGAATGTAGTTTCAATATCGGCCGCATCCGTTTCCCGCATTTTTCCATCTGGAGACATCATCTTCAACTGTACGATTTTTTCGTACACTTGACTTCCCTCCTTTTGAAGTTGTCCTTTTAAATCTGACCAATACCTTCTTGGTATAGTACTGCCGGTTAATATTTCGACAACATCTATTACTGAAAAATACCATTTTTCTTCTTTGTTATCCCAAACGCGGCGAATTTTTTTTCCTTCAAAAAGGACAATTTTGGTGTTTTGCATATATTTCCTTCTATCTTACTAGTTTCCCCATGATTTTTCTTTTTTCCAAGTCTCCGATTCTCATTCTCTCTTACCGATCTTTTTATGTGTTCAAACAACCAAGTTGGAACTCGGCCCGTATCCAAGGGCCCTGTTGCCAATCCTCTTTTGATTATTTTTGTTATTAATTTTGCTAATTAAATTCTCTAACTTTTTTGATTTGTCTATATGATGTGAACTAATTAGTTTTGAAAAATTTTGAATTTCTGAACCACGCTCTATTCTTATTGAATACCATGTTCCAAGATGTGTTCTATGTTGAGTGGGTCCGTTAAATTTTAGCCCAATTTTAGACGAGAGCTCTATCAATTTTAGTAGGAACTTATTTCTAGTCTGAGAGATAGTAACTCTTGGTCTAGTGTTATTAACATAACCCTCCGAGTCAAAAACCCCGCAAATGAAATTTCTTAAATTTATATCGTCAAGATAGTCAGCGAATTTGGGTATTTCACCTACTTTCAGACCGAGCGTTTTAGTTAAGAATCTGTACAATGGTTTAGAATTTATTAGCATAGCCCAGCCACCCTGATACATGTGGTGAATTTTTGGTTTAATTTCGAACAGATAATCGACCAACTGACTCAAAAAGACAAGTTGATCAACCGATTTTTCGCTGACTTTTGTTAAGTAGTGTCTGCCGTAATTTGCGAAATGGCCATTTCCACACAACCAACCAGCAAGATAAGCCAATTTTTGATTCATTACTTTTGGAAGTTTTATTTTCGCTTTCAGAATACCGTCTAGCTTGCTAGACGGATGAATGAAAGCAAGAAAAGAACTATCCGTCTAGGATACCGCACAGCTTGCTGTGCGGTAGTTCATTTGTTGTCCTCGGTTGCCTCGTAATTGAAAATCCGCATTAAAAACTTCTTGCCATTTTTGAACAAACTCCTTGCCGCTTTTATTACACTTTTCTTTCCACAGTTTCAGGAGTTTATATGGTGTGGAAATGGAAATAGCTTTTTGGCCACTCTTATAGTAATAGATCATCATCGGGTTAACCCCCAAAGTATTAGGTATAAGCTTCCTGACATTAAGAGTTCTAAGATTGTATTTAACCATTTCATCCCACAGGTCGTTTACAATTGATTTGATGCCGATTACAAAAACAGAAGATCGTTTTAGGTCATCTTTACTGGTCAGATCCAAAAGCCAATTGCTCAATGGAATTGTCGGTTTGTCCGGTATTTTAACCATTCTTTCAAAAAGCCAGGGCGGACATTTTCCGGTATCAAGTCCGAAAGTCGCAATTCCGCGGCGAATCATATTTCAATGATACGAATAATACCCGAAGGATGCAAGAAAGGAGTTTTTCCCTCGAATTTTCCAAGAACCTAAAACCAAATTTTTACTGCGATGAATCTCTCTCCCCGGGTTATCTCCGGCGTTTGAGTTAGCTGAGGAGCCAATTCCTTTAGGAGGGTAGCAATTTTTTCTGTATTTTCTCTGCCGATTCCGTGAATGTTTAAATACTTAATTCCATACCTTCTGCTGACCTCCATTCTTTTTAGAACTTCATCCATTGCCTGTTTGTCTGACATCCAGCTATTAATAAAGAAGGCGTAAGGAGATTCAGTAACGATTATTTCGTAAATGGCTAAAAACTTATTAAGAGAGAAGTCTGGTTGTGAATACATTTCCTCATAGAGTGGTTTTATTTGTGAAGTGAAATATCCAGCACTGCACAAATTGCAGATGTTCCTACCTCTGTCTCCGTATCTAGTGACAATATCGTCTTTCAGATTTGAGACGTTTTCTCCCCTCTCGAAAACATTTTTCAAATAAAGTGATGCTCGTAATATTTCAATATCTTTTGTCGGGATTTTTCCCTTAAAATATTCTAAAAGCTTTCTGTTTTGGTCTTGACTATCAACCTTTTTGAAATCTTCTAATGTCTCTTTGGCTTTATCTACTATTAACAGTTTTCCCTCTTCGAGAGAAGTTTTCACTACTTCTTGCAGAACTGGAAATTCTTTGGGTTTTAGTTTATAGACATTGATGTTAATAGTTCCGGCATTAATTTCAATCTTGGGGGAGCAATTGTTGCTGAGGAGATTAAGACTTAATTTCTTTAACTTGGAAAAGAAGTCAATACAAATAAGCTTAGGCAGTTTATCTAACGGATTCATGAGGGTCCTTTAGATCATCGGAAAGTTTTATTAAGGAGACCAAATCCGATTTGATAAAGACCTCTGATCCTTTTTTAATGCCAGCAAATTCGTCGAGCTTTATTTCTTCGCCGTCAGAAGTCAATACTCTCTGTCCGGGGTTGTCTTTCTCCACAATATAATCCTCTTGATCGATAGATTTATTAAATGTGTCAAGAATAAACTGGCGGGCAGACTTATCGAAGGTAATTACTTTTTTCATTTAGTATCACCCTTAGTATCACAAGTTTTTAAAGATCTGTCAAGATACTTAAAGTAAAAAGAATTATAACATCTAGCGGTTGTATGTTTTACCTAAAGTAAGTTAGATGTTAAACTAGTGGGATGAAAGTTTTTAAATATCTGTTTTCAGTCTTATTGCGAAGCATCAAGCTTGGCTTATTGCTTTTGATGGTTTCTACCCTTCTTTTCTTGTCTTTCTTTTATTCCCAATTTTCTGGTCCGCAAAAAGAAAGTCAGAAAGAAAGATTTGTGGTCAAACTTAATGTTTCCGAGGAAGAGATGGTTGCTGATTTGAAAGAGAAAGGTTTTTTAAAGAGCAAAGAGATTTTTGGTTTGATTTTGACTTTTAAAGGGTGGCACAAAAAGATTGAGCCGGGAGCGTACAAGATTTCTAAGAGCATGAATGCTCATGGGCTGGCAAAAACTTTAATTTCCGGGCCATATCAAAAGTGGGTGATAATTCCACCAGGGAAAAGGAAAGAACAGGTTGCTTTAATATTGCTTAAAACTCTGAATTGGCAATTTGGGATGGGAAGAAGTTTTACTAATGTTGCCGAAGAAGGCTATCTTTATCCCGACACATATTTGATTGATGTTGATGCTGACCCACAACAGGTATGGCAAAAATTGTTTGCCAATTTTAATGAGAAGTTCGACAAAGAGCTGCAGAATAATCTACTCGCACAAAACATTCGCAATGACACGGCCATTAAAATTGCTTCCTTGATTGAAAGAGAAAGCGGCGGAGATTTCGACAAACCGATTATTGCCGGTATTATCTGGAATCGGTTATTAAAAGGGATGAAGTTGGAGATTGACGCAACGGTACAGTATGCAATCGCTTCCGAAACACTTGATGAAGTAGGTTTGCAAGATCTGGGTGATTTTAATTTTTGGCCACAACTTGGAGCAGGCGTGGTTCGGACAACAAATTCACCATATAATACCTACCTTAATAAAGGTCTGCCTCCTGGTCCCATTTGTTCGCCGTCGCTAGAATCAATTAGGGCGGTTGCTAATCCGTCTGAAACTGACGCTTTATATTATCTTCACTCTTCGGACAAACAAATCCACACTGCCAAGACTTTCGAAGAACATCAGGAGAATATTGAGAACTTCTTAAAAAATTAGACGGCTTCCATCGTCGAAGGGGGTTTATCGGTTATATTATAGGTAACACTAACAACTTCGGGAATCTCGGTCGTTATTCTTTGGGATAATCTTTTCAAAATTTCAAAGGGTAAGTTTGTGACAGTAGCGACTCTGGCATCTAGGCTATCCCAACATCTGATCTCGATTTGTTTACCAAAAGCTCTTTTCCCTTCCCGGATTCCTGTTACTTCATCTTGGTGCAAAATTGCCATATACTGAAAAGCCTCCGTATTTGACAGTTCTTCTTCAAGGATAGCGGTAGTCTTTCTTACCAAAACAATTCTTTCTCGCGAGGCTTCGCCGATCACTCTGGCGGCAAGTGCTGGTCCAGGGAAGGGCATCCTTTTATAAGTGGATTCTGGCAGGCCCAAAGCTTTGCCGATTTGTCTGACACCGTCTTTACGGAGTTGGATTAATGGCTCAATAATTTGATATCCGAATGCCTCTTGGGGGTCAATTCCTAATTGTTCGAAGACGTTGTGCTGTCTTTTAATGCCAGCCACTGTTTCCTCGATATCGGTTAAAATGGTTCCTTGCAAAAGATATCTTGCCCCACTTTCTTTTACTAGTTTCCCAAAGACTTCCTTATAGAATGTCTGGGAAATAGCTTCTCTTTTTGCCTCGGGGTCGATAATTCCTGCCAGCGCTTGGAAAAATTCTTCCTGAGCATTAATCAGCTTGACAGGAATATTCAGGTTCTTGAAGATGGAAACAACTTTTTGCGGTTCGCCTCTTCTCATTAAACCATTGTCAATAAAGCAAGCGATTAGTCTTGTTCCCAGCGCTTTATGTCCCAGAACTGTTACTACAGAAGAATCAACTCCACCGGATAAAGCAGTGATAGCATACTTATTACCAACCATCCGGCTGATTTCTTCGACCTTTTGAGCGATAAATTCATCGGCAATTAGAAGATTTGGTTCTATTTCTTTAAAACCTACCATTTTCTTATGTAATTAAATCTTACCACAACTATCCAAAGGATAAACTTGCAATATATTTTGGAGTAAAATACCAACTAGCATATACTTATCTTATTGTAATTTGCAGTAAAATTATGGTATTCGTATATACAAAAATTACATTATTGAGTTGCCAACTATAGTAATTTTAGTATATGGGAAAGGCATATATTGGTTGTTCTGGTTATCTTTATCCCCATTGGCGGGACGGGGTTTTCTATCCAAAGGATTTAAAACAAAAAGATGAGTTTACTTATTATGCCAGCGTATTTAATACAGTTGAGTTAAATAATACTTTTTATTATCAACCAAAAGAAAGTGTTTGGGATTCTTGGGAGAAAAGAGCGCCGGAAGAATTTATCTACGCGGCTAAAGTGAACCGCTTTTTCACTCATATCAAGAAACTGAATGATCCTGAGGATTGCTGGAAACAATTTTATGTTGGGGCAAAAAAATTACAGGATCATCTTGGCCCGATTTTATTCCAACTACCGCCAAGTTTGCATAAAAGTATAGAGAAATTTGAAGGGCTAGCTAAAGTGTTACCGAGAAATCTTCGTTTTGCTTTCGAGTTTCGGCATATCTCGTGGTTTGATAAAGAAATTTATGATCTTTTAAGAAAAAATAACTGGGCGTTAACAATCGTTAGTCATCCAGATTTGCCGTTTATTCCTCAAATTACAGCAGACTTTACTTATCTTCGTTTCCATGGCAAAGAAGCTTTATATAGCTCTTTGTATTCCGATGGAGAATTGAGGCAATTTGCAAAGTTAATCCTTGGCTGGTTAAAAAAAGGTTTGGATGTGTACGTTTACTTTAACAATGATATCGGCGGCTTCGCGCCAAAAAACGCCATAAAATTAATTAACTTAATCGGTAAAAGTGAAAGTTTGAAGAATTTTGTCTAAAAGCTTTCTGTTTTGGACAAATTCGTCAGTGCTGTCACCCCAAACGATCCGGTAAATATAGTTTTTGTGTTGAATATAAACAGAAATCGGCTCGCTACTGTTTGGGTCAGGAACAGCGATTTTTGCCGCTGGCTCACCGCCAATTGTTAATTTGGTTTCCTGATAGTACTGCGATTTTAAGCTGGCAATTTCTTCGTAATTATCCAAAGTTCTTCCTAAGGACTGGTCAACACTGATTTCTATCGACATATGTTCAGCACTGGCAGATGGATATGGATCTTTAATGCTAGAGAATACCACTGTTGTCGGCGGTGGAGGAGAATAACCTTCTTTAATAAAATACCAGTCTTTGGGATATTTAACTTTATAATGATATCTGTCATTAAGATATTCTTGCCAATCAGAGAGTTCATCAGTGGTTGTTGGAGTTGACGATCTGGGTGACTTTTCCCCCTGTAGGGGAATTTCTGTTGCTTGAGTCTGTTGAGTAGCTGACTCTCCTGTTTGTACTTTTCCCCCAGTTTTTATTTCCTCTTTTAATTTATTTGCTCGTCCAAAATAATAAACTGTTCCTCCTCCTAAGGCTAGTAAGGCAAAAACCACTGTAATGACAATTAGTGGGACAGCCCCTTTTTGTTTTTGCATATTAGTTAGGAGAGAGTGACTCTTTGCTTTCATTGTGGTAATTTTAACTCTTCTAGTTTGATAACTGTTACCTCGCCGTCATCTCTATTGCCTTCGACGCTGGCATAGTCATAACTTTCCGGCCCCATATTAATCAGGCCGCAATCTTTTTCCTCGCCGCCAAAAATGCAAGTACTTTTGTCGGTAAATATCAGCCTAACCGTCAGGGCCATCCGCCCCGGCTCATCCCACAAAAGCACCCAACCATCCTCTCCGGCGAAAATTGCTCCTTTTTGGGAAAAATTTCCTTTAGTAGACGGGGTCTCTGATTTTTCTTTTTGTTCTGAGGTTAGATTTGGCAGATTTTCCTTTTTAATTCCTCGGGGCAATTCAACTTGGATAGCAGAAGTGGCGGCAAAGACTTTTGCTTTTCTTTTTCCATATTCTTTTAAAGAAATGAAGGTTCCCCCAGCAATAAGAGAGACCGCTGTCACACTAACTAATATTTGGAAAACTTTGTTTCCCCGCCAAAGTGCGGTGATGTATTTTGAAAGGTTAGTTAGGGCAGTTAAGCACCCTTTCTGGTTGATCACTGGGTAATTTAACTGTAAGTGGTTTTCAAAAAGTTGTCAAATTTGTCAGGGGCAAGAGTACTGCCCTGCTCATCTCACGGACCCGGAGGATTACTTAGAAATTATATCATCTAAAATTTCATTTAATCTTGGTTTTGGGAAAATATCTTTAGGGTAAATAGCGATAAGTTTTAGATTATTGTCCTTAATAATTTTCAGTTTTGTTTTCATTAGTTGGTCGTATCTTTTTAATTCTTTATGTAAGCCAAAGAATTCAATAAAAATATCTTTGACTTTAAAATCTGCGGTAAATAGTGTGTTTAAATACGGCACATTTTTTTCGTGAAGAACCTTCCTTGTAAAAAGCCAATCATCAATTATCATTTCAGATAATGAGTCGCAAATATGACTATCTTTCGCTACGTGTTTCTTGGCGAACAAAACAGGGTTTGGATCAAAACCAGCTGCTTTTATTGCTTTATTCCATGTTCCGAATCTAAATCTAGCCACTCGATAGGCATGATATTCTCTTTTAACCGGAATTCTTCCGTTTTTTTCATAAAACTCTTTAATCTCTTCGATTATTTTTTCTGCAGGGAAAATTGGACGTTTGGAGTAACAGGCGGGAGAACAATATTTTCTTTCTTTATCGTCGTAGAATTCTTTTTTACATTTTTTACAGATTTTTGGGACAATTGGTTTAATAACAGGTTTTCTTTTTGGAAATTTTTTATTGTTTACCACAGCTGCGCACGAGCAAGAGCAATAACATATTCCACTCTCGGGAATATCTGACGGATCTCTTAATATAAATTTATTGCAGAGAGGACTGCCGCATTTTATTTTTACTCGCTTATTTTTCGACAGTTTTTGACAATTTAAAGAACAGTATATCTTCCAGCCGTTTTTCTTTGCTTCGTTAAATCTTCTAACTTCTTTTGGAAAATTCTTTCCGCAGTAACAACAACTGACTTTAACATATTTCATAATATCAGTTTACCGAATATAACCCGAATAAGTCAATAAATAAAAAAGCCAGCAAAAACCGGCTTATATTACTATAGGTCGGGGGCGACAGTAATGCTCTGTCCGCCTCGCGTACCCCATACGCGCATTCTACTTCTGAACTAGCCCCCGTATTTTGCCAATTGTATTTTAGCAGTTTTTATGTAAGGATGTAAGTAATAAAAAGTTTTGTAGTAATAAATATTCGGTTAATGAAAGACGACAAAATTACCGACAATAATGCTTCGCAAAAACTTCAGGCAATTAAGCTGGCGATGGAGCAAATTGATAAGCAATATGGCAAGGGCGCGATTATGCGTTTGGGCGAAAACCCGGCTGGAAAGATGGGGGCAGAAGTAATTCCCACTGGTGCGACCGCACTGGACATTGCCTTGGGTATTGGCGGGGTTCCAAGAGGGAGGATAGTAGAAATCTATGGGCCGGAAGCTTCGGGGAAAACGACGATTGCCCTTTCAATTATTGCCCAAGCGCAAAAAGTAGGAGGAGCAGCCGCTTTTATTGATGCCGAACACGCTTTGGATCCAATTTGGGCAAAGGAGCTGGGGGTAAATTTGGATGATTTGCTGGTTTCTCAACCTGATACGGGCGAGCAGGCTTTGGAAATTGTAGAAACCCTTGTACGAAGCGGGGCATTGGACGTAGTTGTTATTGATTCCGTGGCCGCTTTGGTGCCTAGGGCGGAAATTGAGGGCGAAATGGGTGATGCAATGATCGGTTTGCAGGCCAGGCTTATGTCTCAGGCCCTACGTAAGCTCACAGGGGCTATTTCTAAGTCGAAGACAGTGGTTATTTTCACCAACCAACTGCGCCAGAAAATCGGAGTAATGTTTGGTAATCCGGAAACAACCCCCGGGGGATTAGCTCTAAAGTTTTATGCCTCAATTAGACTGGATTCGCGCAAGATAGAGACACTTAAAGAGGGAGACGAGGCAATTGGTTCGCGCCATCGGGTAAGGGTAGTTAAAAACAAAGTTGCTCCTCCATTCAAAGTGGCAGAATTTGATATTTTAGCCAAAGGTGGAATCTCCCGGATGGGCGGAATTATTGATGTATCCCTAGATTTAGGAGTAATTTCTAAGTCAGGAGCCTTTTATCGTTATGGGGAAACAATGTTAGGACAAGGGAAACTGGCGGCAGTAGACTTTCTTACCGAGAATACTAAAATAGCCAAAGAGATTGAAGAAAAACTTTGGAAGGCAGTTAAATCCGGTAAGGCGGTTGAGGAAAAAGTTATCGGCGGAGAAGCGGAATAAGCAGAGCTTGTTTCTTGCGAAATAAGCAGAGCTTGTTTCTTGCGAAATAAGCAGAGCTTGTTTCTTGCGAAATAAGCAGAGCTTGTTTCTTGCGAAATAAGCAGAGCTTGTTTCTTGCGAAA
>Ga0210015_1000785_pt1 | contig 32453 bp, 30 predicted proteins | sample CryGeymeta201522_FD_185471 | JGI IMG/M metagenome (GOLD analysis project Ga0210015, IMG submission 185471) | Groundwater microbial communities from Crystal Geyser aquifers in Utah, USA - Crystal Geyser metaG 2015-22 (SPAdes) (version 2) | ecosystem: Environmental > Aquatic > Deep subsurface >... | reverse complement strand
TGCCGACAAAATGACTTTTTTGGCACCGGCGTCGATGTGCTTTTGCGCGCCAGCCTTGTCCAAAAAGATGCCGGTGGATTCGATCACCACGTCGGCGCCGACCTCGTTCCACTTCAGGTTGGCCGGGTCGCGCTCTTGCGTCAGGCGAATCTTTTTGCCATTCACGATCAAAGTGTTGCCTTCGACCGAAACGTCGCCCTTGAAGCGGCCATGGACGCTGTCGAATCGCAGCATGTAGGCCAGGTACGCGGGCTCCAGCAGGTCGTTGATGGCAACCACTTCAATGTCGCTGAAATTCTGGATGGCAGAGCGCAACACGTTGCGGCCGATGCGGCCAAAGCCGTTGATACCAATCTTGATTGTCATGATTCTTTCCTCGGGTTAAACAAAAAAACTTACCTTGCTATTTTCGCAGTACTTTTTCCACCGTGTCCGCGACATTTTCTGGCGTGAAGCCAAAGTGCTTGAGCAGCACCGGCGCCGGCGCCGATTCGCCAAAGCTGTCGATGCCGACCACCGCTGCACAGCCGTATTGCCACCAGCCGGCGCTGACACCCATTTCGACCGCAATGCGCGGCACGCCCTTGGGCAGCACGGCGGTCTTGTAGGCCACCTCCTGCTGGTCAAACGTGGTGGTGCTGGGCATGGAGACCACGCGCACGGCAATTTTGCGCGCCGCCAGCAGTTCTTGTGCCTTGAGCGCCAACTGAACCTCGGAGCCAGTGGCGATGATGACCGCCTGCGCCTTTTTCTTCAGGCCCACTTCGGTCGGCTCGGCCAGCACATAGGCGCCCTTGCTGATGTCGCCCAGGCTGGCCTTGGGGGCGTAAATGATGTTCTGGCGGCTCAGCAGCAGGGCGGTGGGCTTGGCTTTGTTTTGCAGCGCCACGGCCCAAGCCACGGCGGTCTCGGCGGTGTCACCGGGGCGCCAGACGTCGAGGTTAGGAATCAGGCGCAGAGAAGCCGCATGCTCGATCGACTGGTGCGTTGGGCCGTCTTCGCCCAGGCCAATGCTGTCGTGGGTGAACACATGCACTACGCGCAGCTTCATCAGCGCGGCCATGCGGATGGCGTTGCGGCTGTAGTCGCTGAACGTGAGAAAGGTGCCACCGTAAGGAATGAACCCGCCATGCAGCGCCACGCCGTTCATGATGGCGGCCATGCCGAATTCGCGCACGCCGTAGCTGATGTGGCGCCCGCCGTTGCCGATGCCGCTCAGCGAATCAAAGCGCAACGCTGGCGTGCTCTTGGTGTTGGTCAGGTTGGAGCCGGTCAAATCGGCCGAGCCACCGAGCATTTCGGGCAACGCGGCGGTGAAGGCTTCGAGCGCGAGCTGGCTGGCCTTGCGGCTGGCCACGTTTTCGGCTTTGGTGTGTGCGGCCACGGCGGTGTCCACCGCCACCTGCGCAAAATTCTTGGGCAGCTCGCCCTTCATGCGGCGCACCAGTTCTTTGGCCAGCGCCGGGTGGGTGGCCTTGTAAGCGGCAAATTTGTCGTTCCAGGCTGCCTCGGCTGCGCTGCCTGCGGCTTTGGCATCCCAGGCCGCGTAGATGTCCTTGGGGATCACAAATGGCGCCGGTGTCCAGCCGATGGCTTCGCGCGTGAGTTTGATTTCTTCGGCACCCAGCGGTTCGCCGTGGGCTTTGGCGGTGCCGGCGCGGTTGGGTGAACCCGCGCCAATGGCGGTCTTGCAAATGATCAGCGTCGGCTTGTCGTTGGACTTTTTGGCCTCGGCAATGGTCTCGGCGACCAGCGTGGCATTTTGCCCGTCGATGGGGCCGAGCACGTTCCAGCCGTAAGCGACAAACCGCAGCGCCGTGTTGTCGATGAACCATGGGCTCACCTGGCCGTCGATCGAGATGCCGTTGTCGTCGTACAGCGCAATTAACTTGTTGAGTTTCCAGGCGCCGGCCAGCGCGCAAGTCTCGTGGCTGATGCCTTCCATCAGGCAGCCGTCGCCCATGAAGGCGTAGGTGTGGTGGTTCACCACATCCAGGCCGTCACGGTTGAATTCCTGAGCCAACAGCTTCTCGGCCAGCGCCATGCCGACCGCGTTGCTGATGCCCTGGCCCAGCGGGCCGGTGGTGGTCTCCACGCCAGGGGCCACATCAACTTCTGGGTGGCCCGGCGTCTTGCTGTGGAGTTGCCTGAAATTCTTCAGTTCCTTAATTGGCAGCTTGTAGCCGGTGAGGTGCAGCACCGAATACAGCAGCATGGAGCCGTGGCCGTTGGAGAGCACAAAACGGTCGCGGTCAAGCCACTTCGGGTTGGCCGGATTGTGCTTGAGGTGGCTGCCCCACAACGCCAGCGCCATGTCGGCCATGCCCATCGGCGCCCCGGGGTGGCCCGAGTTGGCGGCCTGCACCGCGTCCATGCTCAGCGCGCGGATGGCGTTGGCCATGTCGGCAGGGGTCACGGCCGCGGTGCTTTGGGTTGCTGGAGGGGTTTGAATGATTTCAGCCATGGAGGAATGCCTTGAACAGATTGAACGAAACGAATGACTGAATTTTACGAAGTCAAAGGAGCTGGTCCCAAAAGCAGTGAACCGCCCGGTTGACAAGGGTCAGCGATGATGAAAAAACTTGCAGGTTCTCTCGGCTCATTTCAGCGGTATGGGCTGCGCTGCCGGCACCGGCACGGCCGTCACGCTGTTCTTCGGGCTGCCATCAATCAGCTTGTCGGAGTACACCAGATACACCAGCGTGTTGCGCTTACTGTCGACCATGCGCACCACGCGCACATGCTTGAAGAGGAAGGAGGTGCGGGCATTGAACACTTCGTCCCGCGGGGCGATCTTGCCCTTGAAGGCAATCGGGCCGATCTGGCGGCAAGCCACCGCAGCGTCAGACGTGTCCTCGGCCAGGCCCAGCGCCCCTTTGTAACCGCCTGTTTTGGCGTGCGACAAGTAGCAGGCCACCCCGTCCACTGCGGGGTCGTCGAACACCTCCACCACCACTTTGTCGTTGGGACTCAACAGCTTGAATGTGGTGCTGACTTCGCCCACGGTTTCGGCAGTGGCGCCTGACGATGCCAGCAGCACAGCAACGGCCAACAAGATTTTTTTCATCGAATGTACTTTCAGGTGGGTAAAGAGTACCTGGTCAAAGCGCCAGATGGTGCGCCAGCTCGGGTGTTGAAGGTTGATTGTCAACGGCTTTCGCTTCAACACAGTCATCAAGCCTTGCGGCTGTACACAAGCTGATGGATCACAGCAGCCCTTGAAGGCCAAAGGATTTCATGGCAGGGCAATAATTGCCACTCTGACGGTGGTTGACGTCGTATTTCAATAGAGCAGCCCCTACCAAGCTTCACATGATCTGGAGATGTTCATGATGCCCCGATTGCTTTCAATTTGCCTAGCGCTTGCCCTGATCACCCAGGTTCACGCGGCTGACACGCCCGACGCAATGGCTGCGCCAGAACCGACTGCGACCGAGCGTCTGGCAAACGCCCGCAGCGCCATCGATGCTAAAGACTGGCAACGCGCCTTGACTGAACTGCGGGTGGCATTGCAAACAGCCCCGAACAACGCCGACGTACACAACCTGCTGGGCTTTAGCTACCGCAAGCAAGCCCAGCCCGATTTGCCCAAAGCTTTTGAACATTACCAGCAAGCCCTCAAGCTCAACCCATTACATCGCGGCGCACACGAGTACATTGGAGAGGCTTATCTGATGGACAACAAGCCGGCCGAAGCCGAACGTCACCTGGCAGCACTTGAGAAAATCTGTGGCAACCGCAGCTGCGAGGAATATGCAGACTTGGCAAAGGCGATTGCGGCGTATAAGCCTCCAAAGTGAGCACAACAACTTTTGTCGACCCGCTGCAGCGGCGAGCGCAGCCTTCGCTTGCACCTTGGATTGCGATGAAGAACGCCCCGCGCATGAAGCGATCCAAGCGTGAACACCATCCCGCCTGCAATGGCGGGATAGGTAGGCAGATCACCCAAACCGACAGCCACCGTTTGCTCGATGCGGTGTTGGAAGCTGCGATAGAAGCTGCATTTATCCCGGCCTGACGGATTAATGGAGCTATCGCCATGACTTTGTCAACACCACAAACCTGCCCACCGCCCGCTGGCTATGAAACCTGGCTTGACTATGCCGTGGTAAACATGGACACGCGCAGTGCCTATCACGAGTATTTGTTCGAGCTTTCGGCCGGTAGCAGCCCGGCGTGTGACCGTGAAGCCATGCGGGTTGCTGTTTTGGCTGAACTCGATGCCCTGCGCTTGGCAGCCCAGGTTGCCGACACCTTCCCGGCACTGCTTCGCTCGGGTATCCATCAATCAAGCCAATAACAAAATTTTAGAGCGCCTCCTCAATGGCCGCTTCCGCTGCCGTCTTGACTGATGAAAGCATCGGATGTCTGACTGCGACGGGTCTTTAAGCGAATTTCACGATTGCCGAAGGCCGACCATCAAAGTTGAATGTCGGTTCTGGAAAGATCTGTGGATCCGGATCGCAGCGCAAGCCGACCAGCACGAATGACAGGTTCCTGGAAGTCCAATTCAACGATCTTCGCTACGCTACGAACCCAGATGGACGGTATTGGTTCAATCTACCGTTGGCTGAGCCAGTTCGGCGAAATTATTGATCTTTACAGCCCCGTCCGGGAAACGTGCAACCACTTCCAATTGACCACCCATGGCTTCAATGTGACTGCGTAAAGTGGATAAATACATGTCGGTTCGTTTCTCCATTTTGGCGATGGACGGTTGTTGAACGTGCAGCACGTCAGCCAACATTTTTTGCGAAAGTCCACGTGCCTGACGCAATTCGTTCAGAGGCATTTCAGCCAGCATCACTCGCGCGTTGGCCGCAGAGCGCGCCTGCGCTTGGGGGGTCATACGCGCACGCAGTTCACTAAATTTATTAGCCATCGATAAGTCCTTCCTTTCGAAGTTGCGCGATATGTTGGTCATAAAGTTGGTCGGCTATAGGAACGTGGATGTCGTACCAGCGGTCATTCCCGGTCTTGTCCCCGCCAATCAGCAAAATTGCTGCTCGACGTGGATCAAAGGCGTACAGCGTGCGCAACGGTTTTCCACCCTGCTGAGTGCGCAGTTCTCGCATGTGTTTATGCCTTGAGCCGTTGATGCCACTGCTGTGAGGGTAGCCAAGCCCTGGCCCGCGAGCCTCAAGCAATCGCACGCTCGAATCAAGAGCTTCCTGTTCATCCTCAGACAGGCTGGTCCACCAGTCACCGAACTCATTTGTGTATTCAACGTCCCAAGTCATAGGTAGACTATAGCGAGTCGCATACATTCCTTCAATGGAATAATTAGAAACACTTCAAACACATGTGGATAGTGTTTTGACCTGCAAAAGCAGAGCTGAACGGCCGATTTGGATATGGAATTTCGGCATGTGGACTGACCGCAACGGGTCTAGACCGGTCTGCCAAGTGCAAGCAGCGACTGATCGTCGCAGGCACAAGGGTGAATCACTCTGCAAAAGTTCACTCCGATTGCGGATACCTGCTTTTTGATTTTCAAGGGGACAGTTGAATGGCCGAACTTCGAACTTCGAACTACGGCTTACCGGTCTGGACGATCTCGCAGGGGCTCCCTCGTACCCGGCAAATCTTTGCTCATGCCTACAAAAAAATCAGGTATCGATATTCCCCGCCTGCAGCGCATTGGTTTCAATGAACTCGCGGCGCGGTTCGACCTCGTCGCCCATCAGCATGGTGAACACCTTGTCGGCCTCGATGGCGTCGTCGATCTGTACCCGCAGCAAAATGCGCACGGCCGGGTCCATGGTGGTTTCCCACAACTGCTCGGGGTTCATTTCACCCAAGCCTTTGTAGCGCTGGCGGCTGGTTGTGCTTTCGGCTTGCGCAATCAGCCAGTCCATGGCTTCGCGGAAGTCGCTAACCTTTTGTTCCTTTTGGCGTTCGCCCTCGCCGCGCGTGACTTTGGCGCCCTCGCCAAGCAGGCCCTTCAGGGTTTGGGCAGCCTCGTGCAGAACAGCGTAGTCGGCACCATGGACGAAGTCTTGCGTCAGCACGCTGCTCTTGATGTTGCCGTGCAGGCGGCGGCTGATGCGCAGAATGGGTTTGTCGGAGCGCACATCGAATTCGCCCGCCACTTCAGCGTCGGGCAATTGGGCTTGTAGGGCGATGGCCGAGGCCTCGGCGTCGGCCACGGTGTCGAGGTTCAAGGCCACGCCGTCGGCAATGGCGCGTAGCGCGGAGACGTCCAGAAAGTGCGTCAAGCGGTCGATCACGGCGTGCGCCTGCTGGTGTTTGTGGGCCAGCGTTCTAAGCGCCTCCCCGGTCAAGGCGTCGCTGTTGTCTCCGCCGGTGTGCACCGTGGCGTTGACCAGCGCCACGCGCAGCAAGAAGTTATCGAGGTCAGTGGCGCCCTGCAGATAAAGCTCTTCGCGCCCGGCTTTCACTTTGTAGAGTGGCGGCTGGGCGATGTAGATGTGGCCGCGCTCCACCAGCTCGGGCATCTGGCGGTAGAAGAAGGTCAGCAGCAGCGTGCGGATGTGGGCGCCGTCAACGTCGGCATCGGTCATGATGATGATGCGGTGGTAGCGCAGCTTGGACACGTCGAAGTCGTCGCTGCCGGTGCTGCCGCCGGCCTTGCCGATGCCGGTGCCCAGCGCGGTGATGAGTGTCAAAATTTCGTTGCTGGTGAGCAGCTTTTCGTAGCGCGCTTTTTCCACGTTCAAAATCTTGCCGCGCAAGGGCAGAATCGCCTGGAACTTGCGGTCACGGCCCTGTTTGGCGCTGCCGCCGGCGGAGTCGCCCTCGACAATGTAGATTTCGCACAAGGCCGGGTCTTTTTCCTGGCAATCGGCCAGCTTGCCGGGCAGGCCCATGCCGTCGAGCACGCCTTTGCGCCGTGTCATGTCGCGCGCCTTGCGGGCGGCCTCGCGGGCGCGGGCGGCCTCGACAATTTTGCCGACGATGATCTTGGCGTCTACCGGGTGCTCTTGCAGGTAGTCCCACAGCAGCTTTGACACGATGTCTTCCACCGGGCCACGTACTTCGCTCGACACCAGTTTGTCCTTTGTCTGGCTGCTGAACTTGGGCTCGGGCACCTTGACGCTGAGCACGCAGCACAGGCCTTCGCGCATGTCGTCGCCGGTCACTTCCACCTTGGCCTTTTTGGCGATCTCGGTGTCTTCGATGTACTTGTTGATGATGCGCGTCATGCCGGCGCGCAGGCCGGTCAGGTGGGTGCCACCGTCACGTTGTGGAATGTTGTTGGTGAAACACAGCACCTGCTCGTTGTAGCCACTGTTCCACTGCATCGCCACTTCCACACCGATGTTGGTGTTCTGGTCGCTCTGGCGGTCGCCCGTGGCGTGGAAGATGTTGGGGTTGAGAACGGTTTTGCCCTTGTTGATAAAGTTGACAAAGCCGCGCACGCCGTCGGCGCCGGAAAAGTCGTCTTCCTTGCCGGTGCGCTCGTCTTTCAGGCGAATGCGCACGCCGTTGTTCAAAAAGCTCAGTTCGCGCAGGCGTTTGCTGAGAATCTCGTAGTGAAAATCGTTGTTTTCCTTGAAGATGTCGGTGTCTGGCAAAAAATGTACTTCGGTGCCACGGCGCTCGGTCTCGCCGGTGACGCGCATGGGCGACACCTCGACGCCATTCGCGCTTTCAACCAGGCGGTTCTGCACAAAACCCCGGCTGAATTCGAGCGTGTGCACCTTGCCGTCACGGCGCACCGTGAGGCGCAGCATTTTGCTCAACGCGTTGACACAGCTCACGCCCACGCCGTGCAGGCCGCCCGAGACCTTGTAGCTGTTTTGGTTGAACTTGCCACCGGCGTGCAGCTCGGTCAGGGCGATCTCTGACGCGCTGCGCTTGGGCTCGTGCTTGTCGTCCATCTTGACGCCAGTCGGAATGCCGCGGCCGTTGTCGACCACACTCACCGAGTTATCGGTGTGGATGGTGACCAAAATGTCGTCGCAATGGCCGGCCAGCGACTCGTCGATGGAGTTGTCCACCACCTCGAACACCAAATGGTGCAGCCCGGTGCCGTCACTGGTGTCACCAATGTACATGCCGGGGCGCTTGCGCACGGCTTCCAGGCCTTCAAGGATCTGGATCGAGCCTTCGCCATAGGCCTCGGAAGCGCCAACCTGGTGGGCATCGATGGTGGGCTGAAAGTTGGAGCTGTCAGCCGTGCTTTCGCCCGTGTGAACATTGTTCTCAGGGGGTTGGGCGGGCGTGTTTTCTTCTGTCATGGCGGCGTCAGTGGGGTGTAAAAAGGGCAAGGCAGCAGCGGCTTAGATGCGCATTGGCATCACCACGTACTTGAACGTGGTGTTGCCGGGAATGGTAAACAGCGCTGAGCTGTTGCCGTCGGAGAGTTCGAGTGTCACCATGTCTTGCGACATGTTGCTAAGCGCATCAATGAGGTAGGTCACATTGAAGCCGATTTCGATGCTGTCGCCGCCGTAGTCGATGTCAAGCTCGTCCACCGCTTCTTCCTGCTCGGCGTTGTTGGCGGCCACGCGCAGGGTGCCGGGTTCAATGTTCAGGCGCACGCCCTTGAATTTTTCGCTGGTCAAAATGGCGGTGCGTTGCAGCGTGGCCAGCAGCGCGCTGCGGCCCAGCGTGATGCTGTTGTGGTGGTTGCGCGGAATCACGCGGTTGTAGTCGGGGAACTTGCCCTCGACCAGTTTCGTGACAAATTCCATGCCGTCAAAGCTGAACTTGGCCTGGTTGTTGGCAAATTGCATCTCGATGGCGCCTTCGGCATCGGACAACAAACGCTGCAGTTCCAACACGGTTTTGCGCGGCAAGATCACCTCTTGTTTGGGCACTTCGACATCAAGTGTGGCGCTGGCAAAGGCCAGCCGATGGCCGTCGGTGGCCACCAGGCTGAGCTGCAGGCCTTCAACCACAAACAAAATGCCGTTGAGGTAATAACGAATGTCGTGCACCGCCATGGCAAACGAGACCTGACTCAGCAGCGCCTTGAGCGTTTTTTGCGGCACGCTGAAGGCCGGGCCAAAGTTGGCTGACTCCTGCACCAGCGGAAAGTCTTCGGCGGGCATGGTTTGCAGCGTGAACTTGCTTTTGCCGCCCTTGAGAATGAGTTTGGCTGCGCTCGATTCAAGCGACACCACCTGATCTGCCGGCATGGTGCGCAAAATGTCGATCAGTTTGCGCGCACCCACCGTGGTGGTGAAGTCGCCGGTGTCGCCGCCGAGCTCGGCCGCTGTGCGAATCTGGATTTCCAGGTCGCTGGTGGTGAGCTGTAGCGCATCGCCCGTTTTGCGAATCAGCACATTGGCCAGAATGGGCAGTGTATGGCGGCGCTCAACGATGCCCGAGACCGCCTGCAAAACCGATAAAACCTTGTCCTGGGTGGCTTTTAAAACAATCATGTCTTCCTCTTGGGTTCAATGGCAAATGGGGCGAATGGGCTTGGCGCAGCGTTGGCGCGGCCAGGTTCTGAATAAAAGCGCTATTTTCCACTTATTTGACACAGCGCTTGGGCATCAGCCTTTGAGCGTCTGCTCCAGCACGTGAAGTTGCTGGTTGAGTTCTGTGACCTGTTGGCGCTCGCCGCCAATCTTTCGCACTGCGTGCAGCACCGTGGTGTGGTCCCTACCGCCAAACATTTCACCGATTTCGGGCAGGCTTTTTTGCGTCAGCTCCTTGGCCAGGTACATGGCGATCTGCCGTGGCCGGGCAATGCTGGCGGGGCGCTTCTTGGAATACATGTCGGCGATTTTGATTTTGTAGTAGTCGGCCACTGTTTTCTGGATGTTTTCCACCGAGATTTGACGGTTCTGGATGGAGAGCAGGTCGCGCAGCGCCTCGCGCGCCAAAAGGATCGAGATTTCTTTTTGGTTAAAGCGCGAATAGGCCAGGATTTTGCGCAAAGCACCTTCGAGCTCGCGCACGTTGGAGCGCACGTTCTTGGCGACAAAAAAGGCGACTTCTTCGGGCATCACAATGCCCTCGGCCTTGGCCTTGTTGATCAGGATGGCGACGCGCATCTCGAGTTCGGGCGGCTCAATGGCCACCGTCAGGCCCGAGTCAAAACGCGACACCAGGCGCTCATGAATGTCTGCCAGGCCTTTCGGGTAGGTGTCGCTGGTCATCACAATATGAGATTTTTTGGCCAGCAGCGCCTCAAAGGCGTTAAAGAATTCTTCTTGCGTGCGCTCCTTGTTGGCAAAAAACTGCACGTCGTCGATCAGCAGCAAATCCAGCGAGTGATAGCGCTCCTTGAACTCGTCAAAAGCCTTGCGTTGGTAGGCCTTCACCACATCGGTGACGAACTGCTCGGCATGGATGTAGAGCACCTTGGCGCTCGGGTGGTCAGCCATCAGCTGGTTGCCCACCGCGTGCATCAGGTGGGTTTTGCCCAGGCCAACGCCTCCGTAAATGAACAGCGGGTTATATAGGCGCCCCGGCATGCCGGCCACGTGCATGGCCGCCGCGCGCGCCATGCGGTTGGCGCTGCCCTCGACCAGGGCGTCAAAGGTCAAGACCGTGTTGAGACGGCTTTTCAGCGGCTCAGCGGGGCGAAAATGATCGGCTTCGGCGATTGACTCGGCCAGCACGACGGTGGCGGCGATTTTGGTTTCGGGCTTGCGCACCACGGCTTCGCGAGCGGCTAGCGCCAGCTCGATCTGCACGGTCTGGCCGGTCAGGCGCTCCATGATCAGCGCCAGCCGTTGGCTGTACTGAGCCCGCAGCCAATCCATCTTGAAACGGTTGGCGACAAAAATGGTCACCTTGGACAAGTCATCCGACACCTGAGCCGACAGTGGTTTGATCCAGGTCTGAAACTGTTGTTCGGGGAGTTCCTGCGCCAGTTGATCGATGCACGATTGCCAAAAATCTGCGCCACTCTGATCTTTTGTGGTGGCGGGGGTAGGGTGAAGTCCCTCGGTCATGTTGCGATTAATTTCTGTGGATAATTTTGATTTCTGACCCTGTGGATTCTAATTTATCAAACGCTTATCCACACTACGGGTCTTTCCCTGATTTACTGCCGATCAAAAAGTTTGCGATAATCTGCGGTTCGCCTGAACTGTTTAGGTGAAACAACGTTCGTGCCACTGGCATCAATCAAACACACTGAGGCAGGTTGCCTCCGAGCTTCTTAGGATTTCCAAAATGAAACGCACTTACCAACCCTCCAAAATTCGTCGCGCCCGTACCCATGGCTTTCTGGTGCGCATGAAAACCCGTGGCGGTCGTGCCGTGATCAATGCGCGCCGCGCCAAGGGCCGCAAGCGTCTGGCCGTCTGACTGAACGCTTAACGCAGTGTGCTGCTACGCTTGGCGCACCTTGCAACGGCTCAAAAGTCGGCGCCAGTTCCAGGCCGTGCTGGCGGGTTCAACTCTGGCGCGCACAGCGCACTTCGCCTTGCATGCCGTGGCACTGAACGCTGATCAAGTGGACCTGAGCGCCAAGCCTTTGTTCAACGTGGCAGCAGTCTGGCTGGGTGCCATGGTGCCCAAGCGCTGGGCCAAACGCGCCGTGACACGCAATGCACTCAAGCGTCAGATTTACACCGTGAGCCAGTTGTACCAAGACAAGTTACCCGTGGCCGCCTATGTGGTGCGGCTGCGCAGTGGTTTCGACCGGGTGCAGTTTGTCAGCGCCAGCTCTGACGCCCTGAAACTGGCAGTTCGCGCCGAGGTGCAGCAGTTGCTGGAGCGCGGCACGCGAGCCGCATCCGCCCCCTGCGCGCCAGCGCCAGTACTTGCATGATGACCCGCCTGTTGATTCTGCTGGTCAAGGGCTATCGCCTGTTTTTGAGCCCGTGGCTGGGTTCATCGTGCCGCTTTGAGCCAACCTGCTCTGTGTATTCGCTGCAAGCCCTGCAACGCTTTGGTGCTGCCCGTGGCAGTTACCTGATGCTGCGTCGCATTGGACGCTGCCACCCGTGGTGTGATGGCGGGCTTGATCCTGTGCCCGAAGCGCCTGCCACGGCCGCGCCAAATCTGTTTACCCGGTTGATTCCATCTTCCACTCAAAAGAAGTCTTCATGAACGATATCCGCCGCACCATTTTGTGGGTGATTTTTGGTTTTTCACTGGTCATGTTGTGGGATCAATGGCAGGTGTACAACGGCCGCAAAGCCACCTTTTTCCCTGGCAGCACGCCCGCCGTTGTGCAACCCCAAGATCAAACAGCATCCTCCAGCGTGCCAGGCAGTCTGCCAGGCAGCGTGCCAAGTAGCGTACCCGGCAGCGTGCCGGTTGCCAGCAGCAGCGTTGCAGGTGCGGACCAAATTGCCGGGGCGGTGCCTGCTTTGGCAGCGCCTGTTGCTGCCCCTGTAGCCGGGCAGGAACTGGTGCAGGTCGAGACCGACGTTTTCAAACTCACATTCAGCACCGAAGGCGGCTCGCTGGTCAGGGCCGAGCTGCGCAAGCACGCCGACATGGCGGACAAAAACAGCAATTTTGTGCTGTTCGACAACAGTGTTGACCGCGTCTATCTGGCCCATTCCGGGTTGATTGCCGGCGCCGGAGGCCCGGCCCTGCCAACCCACAAGACGGTGATGACGCTGGCGCCCGGCGAGCGCACCTTGCCTGAAGGCAGCCAAAGCCTGGAGCTGCGTTTTGAGTCGCCCGAGGTGGGTGGCGTCCAGCTCATCAAGACTTACACCCTGACGCGCGGCAGCTACGTGATGGCCGTCAAGCACGAGGTGGTTAATGTGGGCGCCGCAGCGGTCGCCCCGCAGCTTTACCTGCAACTGGTACGCGACGGCAACAAGCCACCCGGTGAATCGTCGTTTTATTTCACCTTTACCGGTCCGGCCGTGTACACCGAGGCCCAGAAATACCAAAAAGTTGACTTTTCCAACATCGAAAAGGACAAGGTCGATATTGAAAAGACGGCACAAAATGGCTACGTGGCCATGGTGCAGCACTACTTTGCCAGCGCCTGGCTGTTGGCCGACGGCATCAAGCGCGACCTGTTCATGCGCAAGGTGGACACCAACCTGTACGCGGTGGGCATGATTGCGCCGCTGGAGTCGATCGCGCCGGGCGCGCGCAAAACGATATCAACCACCCTCTATGCCGGCCCGCAGGAAGAAAAAGTCCTGGAAGCGCTGGCCCCGGGCCTGGAACTGGTCAAGGACTATGGCTGGCTGACCATTCTGGCCAAGCCTTTGTACTGGTTGCTGGACAAGCTGCACGGCTTTATTGGCAACTGGGGCTGGTCCATTGTGGCGCTGGTGCTGTTGCTCAAAGCCGCGTTTTACTGGCTCAACGCCAAAGCCTATTCGAGCATGGCCAAGATGAAGGCGGTGAACCCGCGCATCATGGAAATGCGCGAGCGGCTGAAAGACAACCCGCAGCAAATGCAGCAAGAAATGATGCGCATTTACCGCGAGGAAAAAGTCAACCCGATGGGCGGCTGCTTCCCGATCATGATCCAGATTCCGGTGTTCATTGCGCTGTACTGGGTGCTGCTGGCCAGCGTCGAGATGCGCAATGCGCCCTGGATCGGCTGGATTCACGACCTCTCCAGCCCCGATCCGTTCTACATTTTGCCGATCATCATGACGCTCACCACGGTGCTGCAGACCTCGCTGAACCCGGCGCCGCCAGACCCGATGCAGGCCAAGATGATGTGGTTCATGCCGCTGGCTTTCAGCGTGATGTTCTTTTTCTTCCCGGCCGGTCTGGTGCTGTACTGGATCACCAACAACGTGTTGTCGATCGCCCAGCAGTGGGTTATCAACACCCGCATGGGCGTGCCGCCGAAGTTTCACTTTCCCAAGTTCTGACCGCCACCCGACGTGAGCCTGCCACGCCACAGTGACCCGATCGTGGCCATTGCCACAGCGCCGGGGCGTGGCGCAGTGGGCATGGTGCGGGTCAGCGGCCGCGGTTTGCACGATTTGCTGCTGGCGCTGTGCGGGCGACCTCTCAAACCGCGCGAAGCCACTTACACCGCTTTTCTGGACGCCACAGGGCAGGCTATCGACCATGGCCTGGCACTTTACTTTGTTGCGCCGCATTCTTTCACCGGCGAAGACATCCTGGAGCTGCAAGCCCACGGCGGGCCGGTGGTGCTGCAGCTGCTGCTGGCGCGCTGCTTGCAGGCGGCAGCCGAACTGAACGCCGCTGGGCAACCACGGCTGGCGCATTTGCGCGTGGCGCTGCCGGGCGAGTTTTCCGAGCGCGCCTTTCTCAATGACAAGATCGACCTGGCGCAGGCAGAAGCCATTGCCGACCTGATTGACGCCAGCACCGAGGCGGCAGCGCGCAGCGCCAGTCGCTCACTTGCAGGGGCTTTTTCGCAGGAGGTGCACCAGCTGCGTGATGCCCTGATCCATTTGCGCATGCTGGTCGAGGCGACGCTCGATTTCCCCGAAGAGGAAATCGACTTTCTGAAAAAGTCTGATGCGCAGGGCCAACTCTCAAACCTGATTCAGAATTTGACCGCGCTGAGGGCGCGCGCACAGCAAGGCGCGCTGCTGCGCGAGGGTATCAAGGTGGTGATTGCCGGCCAGCCCAATGCGGGCAAGTCGTCCCTGCTCAACGCGCTGGCCGGTGCTGAACTGGCCATCGTCACCGCCATCCCCGGCACGACCCGCGACAAAGTGCAGCAAACCATTCAGATCGAGGGCGTGCCGGTGCATGTGGTCGATACCGCCGGTCTGCGCGAGAGCGAGGATGAGGTTGAAAAAATTGGTATCGCCCACGCCTGGGACGCCATTGCACAAGCCGATGCCGTGCTTTTTCTGCATGACCTGACGCGCCTGGAGCAAGCCGCTTACCGTGCTGATGATGATGCCATCGCCCGCACCATCGCCGAGAAACTACCCCGGCAGGTGCCGGTGATCGAGGTGTGGAACAAGCTGGATGCTGCATCGGCGCAAAGCTTGCCGGAAGGTCTGAACCTGTCAGCCAAAACCGGTGCCGGGCTCGATGCCTTGCGTCAAAGACTGCTTCAGGTAGCCGGTTGGCAATCGGGCTCGGAAGGCGTTTTTATGGCCAGAGAGCGCCATGTGCAGGCCCTGCATCAGACCCAAGACCATTTGCAGGCAGCGCAAGTTCACCTGGAAGCCCAAGCGCAGGCGCTCGATCTGCTGGCCGAAGAACTGCGGCTGGCACAAAACGCCTTGGGCGAGATCACCGGCGAATTCACCTCAGACGATTTGCTGGGCGTGATTTTTTCAAGCTTTTGCATTGGCAAATAAGCGCAAGCGATCCGGCCACCGCAGCATTGTGGCTTGCAGGGTCAGCATAGGGGCAGTTTTGTGCATAACCCGATGGCGGCTGGAATTTTCGGCTGGGTCCGGGCTGTAGGGCAAAATATTTGCTGAGACAAGGCCCAGGCAGCGCCGGCACCGTTACAAAAGAAAGAGCTTCGTCATGAGCACCCACTTCGACTACATCATCATCGGCGCCGGCACCGCTGGCTGCCTGCTGGCCAACCGCCTGACGCGTGATGCGTCCAAACGTGTTTTGCTGATCGAGGCGGGCCGCGCAGACAACTACCACTGGATTCACATTCCGGTGGGCTACCTGTATTGCATTGGCAATCCACGCACCGACTGGCTCTACCAGACCGAGCCCGATGTCGGCCTGAATGGGCGCAGGCTGCGCTACCCGCGCGGCAAGGTGCTCGGCGGCTGTAGCAGCATCAACGGCATGATCTACATGCGCGGCCAAGCGCGCGACTACAACGCGTGGTCGCAGCTCACTGGCGACGACGCCTGGCGTTGGCAAAATTGCTTGCCTGACTTCATGACGCACGAAAGCCATTACCGGCTTGATGACCAACGGCTTGAAACGCCTGACAAGCTGGGCCAGTTAAAGCAGTTTCACGGTGCCGGTGGCGAATGGCGGGTGGAAAAGCAGCGCCTGCGCTGGGACGTGCTCGACGCCTTTGCCCAAGCTGCGCAGCAAGCCGGCATTCCGGCCACCGATGACTTCAACCGGGGCAACAACGAAGGCGTCGGCTATTTTGAGGTAAACCAGAAAGGCGGCTGGCGCTGGAACACCGCCAAGGCTTTTTTGCGCCCGGCGTGCACCAGCCGCCCCAACTTCACGCTCTGGACCTCGGCCCAGGTGGTCAAGCTTATGATCGAAACGCAAGCCAACGACCAGTTGCGCTGCACCGGTGTCGAGGTGCAAACGCCCGCTGGCAGGTTCGGCGCGCACGCCGCGAGTGAGGTCATCCTGAGCGCTGGCAGCATTGGCTCGCCGCAGATTTTGCAGCTCTCGGGTATTGGCCCGGGCGCGCTGCTACGGCAGTACGGCGTGGCCGTGCTGCATGACGCGCCGGGTGTCGGTGCCAACTTGCAGGACCACCTGCAGATTCGCTCGGTGTACAAGGTGCAGGGCGTCAAAACGCTCAACGTGCAGGCTAACTCGCTGTGGGGCAAGGCCGCGATCGCTCTGGAATACGCGCTCAGGCGCAGCGGCCCGATGAGCATGGCGCCGAGTCAACTGGGCGCGTTTACCCGCAGCGACGCCAGCCAGACCTACCCAAATATCGAGTACCACGTGCAGCCGCTGAGCCTGGAAGCCTTTGGCGAACCGCTGCACAGTTTCCCGGCGTTCACCGCCAGCGTCTGCAACCTCAACCCCACGAGTCGCGGCCGCGTGCAGATCAAGTCACCAGACTTCTCGGCAGCGCCCGCCATTGCGCCCAACTACCTCAGCACCGAGGCCGACCGCAAGGTCGCGGCAGACTCCCTGCGCCTGACCCGCACCATCGTGGCGCAGCCAGCGCTGGCCAGCTACCAGCCGCAAGAGTTCAAACCCGGCGTGCAGTACCAGAGCGACGACGAACTGGCGCGCCTGGCCGGTGACATTGCCACCACCATTTTTCACCCGGTCGGCACCACCAGAATGGGCCGCGACGACGACCCGCTGGCGGTGCTGGACGCGCACCTGCGGGTGCGTGGGCCGGGCGGCTTGATTGCCGGTTTACGCGTGGTCGATGCTGGTGCCATGCCGGTGATCACCAGCGGCAACACCAATTCGCCTACGCTGATGCTGGCCGAAAAAGCGGCGCGCTGGATTGCGGCAGGCGCCTGAGCCATGCTTGACCTGTCAATGCACCAAAGCAGCGCCTGCCAAGGGTAATTCCGGATAGCCAGGCACTTGATTGGCGCATACAGTTGCACCATCACCGAGCAGAGCGAAGCTGTGCAAGGTGAAGGACCCAGGAGACAAGATCCGTCAGGGTCTAACAACACTAGAAAGAAAAGGCACCGGTAACCTCGGTGCTTTTTTAATGGGGCTTGCCCTTTTAACGTGACAGTACGCTTTCATCATTCAGGGCGTCGCTCTTGATTCATGAAGTTAGTGACAATGCCGCTATGGAATTGTTCATTGTGTCTGTCGCCTCGTTGTTTGCCGGTTTTGTCGATTCCATTGTGGGCGGTGGCGGGTTGATACTGGTGCCGGCCCTGTTTGCCACCTTTCCCAACGCCCACCCAGCCACGTTGTTCGGCACCAATAAGGGCGCCTCGGTGTGGGGCACGGGCATCGCCACCTGGCAGTACAGCCGCAAGGTGCAGATGCGCTGGGCCGCGCTGCTGCCTGCTGCGGGCGCGGGGTTGCTGGCGTCGTTCGCCGGGGCCTGGCTGGTGACGGTGATTTCACCCGACTTCTTGCGCAAGGTGTTGCCTTTTGTGCTGCTGCTGGTGCTGCTCTACACGCTGGCCAAAAAGGAACTCGGCCGTACCCATGCGCCCAAGTTTTCGGGTTGGCAGGAACAGTGGATTGCCGCTGGCATTGGCGGCGTGATCGGCTTTTACGACGGCTTTTTTGGCCCCGGCACGGGCAGCTTTCTGGTGTTCTTGTTTGTGCGCCTGCTGGGCTACGATTTTTTGAGCGCCTCGGCGGCGGCTAAGCTGGTCAACACCGCCACCAACGTGTCGGCGCTGGCGCTGTTCATTGCCAAAGGCCACATCTGGTGGCATTTTGTGCTGGCCATGGCGCTGGCCAATGTGCTCGGCAGCCTGGCGGGCACCCGGCTGGCGCTCAAGCATGGCACCGGTTTTGTGCGCATGGTGTTCTTGCTGGTGGTCAGCGCGCTGATCCTGAAAACCAGCTTTGATGCGTTTATGCGCTGAAGCTTCACAGAGCCGACGCGGCCGACGCAGGCGCAAGCGCTTGCCCCGCCACTGCATCGCGCGGCCAAGGCACTTCGGCGGCCAGCAGCGGCTTGCCCACGGGCACTGAAGCCTGACCTGTGCGCACCAAGTCCATGTCTTTGTCGTTGGGATAAAGGCCTAGCAGCCAGTAATCGAACGCGCGCCGCGTGATCGGGGCGGCTGAGGTCGACCCGAAACCGGCGTTTTCGACAATCGCCGCGATGGCAATGGTGGGGTCGTCGGCGGGGGCATAGGCGATGTAAAGCGCATGGTCGCGGCGGCGCTCTGCCATGCGGGCGGCGTTGTACCTTTCATTTTTGCCAAGTGACACCGCCTGCGCCGTGCCCGTTTTACCGCCACTGAGGTAGCCAGCGTCGGCAAACACGCGGCGCGAAGTGCCGTCTTGCGTCACACCGACCATGGCGCGACGAATGATATCCACATGCTCGGGCTTAAATCCCAAATCAGTGGCGGCTTGCGGCGCGATAGGCTCACTGACCTCGCTACCTGGCGCCTGTGTTGCCAGCACCAACTGCGGCGGGTGTTTGATGCCATTGTTGGCCACGATGGCGGTGGCTTGCGCAAGTTGCAGCATGGTGAAGCTGTTGTAGCCCTGGCCAATGCCCAGCGAGATGGTCTCGCCCGCAAACCAGCGCTGCTGCTCCGGGCGCTTGAAGTAGTTACGCTTCCAGTCCGTGCTGGGCAGCACGCCGCGCACTTCACCATGGATGTCGATGCCAGTGAGCTGGCCAAAGCCCAGCGGCGCCATGAAGTCGTGCATGGTGTCCACGCCAAGCTCATTGGCCAGCGTGTAAAAGTAAACATTGCTCGACTCGACGATGGCGCGGTGCATGTCCATGATGCCGCCGCGCTCGTTCTCGGGGCTGCCAAAGCGGCGGCCGCCAAACATGAAAAAACCGGGGTCATTGATCAGCGTGTTGGCGCTGCGCTTGCCGGTGGTTAATGCCGCCAGCGCCATGAACGGCTTGTAGGTGGAACCGGGCGGGTAGGTGCCGCGCAGCGCCCGGTTCAACAGCGGTTTGTCGATCGACTCGTTGAGCCCCTGCCAGCTTTCCTGGTCAATGCCTTCGACAAACAGATTGGGGTCAAAGGTGGGCTTGCTGACAAAAGCCAGCACTTCGCCGGTCTTGGGGTCAAGCGCCACCAGCGCCCCGCGGCGTTCGCCATACATATCTTCGATGAGTTTTTGCAGCTTGATGTCGATCGACAGTTTGATGCTGTTACCGGGCGTGGCGGGCTGGCTCGACAGGCGCCTGATGGCGTGGCCACCGGCCGAGGTTTCCATGGCATCCACGCCGGTGATGCCGTGCAGCTGCCGCTCAAAACTCTGCTCCACGCCGAGCTTGCCAATGTAATCGGTGCCGCGGTAGTTGGCGGTCTCTTCGGACTCGTCGAGCTGCTCTTTTTCTGCCGTGTTGATGCGCCCGATATAGCCGATCACGTGGCTGGCCAGTTCGCCGTAGGGGTAACTGCGAAACAGGCGGGCCTTGATGTCGACGCCGGGAAAACGGTAGCGTTGCGCGGCAAAGCGGGCGACTTCTTCGTCGCTGAGGCGGCTGCGCAGCGGGATCGATTCGAAACTTTTGCCCTCCTCGCGCAGTTTTTTGAAGCGGCGCAGGTCGCGCGGCGTGATGTCAACGAGCTGTGCCAACTCGTCAAGCGTTTGCGTCAGGTTGGCGACTTTGGTCGGGGTGATCTCTAACGTGTAAGCCGAATAATTGCTGGCCAGCACGATGCCGTTGCGGTCAAGGATTTGACCGCGATTGGGCACGATCGGCACCACCGCCGTGCGGTTGTTTTCGGCCTGGGCACGCAAGTCGTCATGGCGCTGCACCTGCAGGTAGAAAAGCCGCGCCACCAGCAAGCCAAAGCACAGCAACACCAGCAGGCTGGCCACCAGCACCCGCAGGCGAAAGCGGGCCAGTTCGAGTTGGACGTTGCGAATGACTTTCATGCAAGCTTTAGCGCAGAGGCAAGGCCAACTGCTTCACAAGGGCCGGTTGGCATCCGGATCGGGCGCGCGCTTTTGCGGCAGCAACAGCAGCACGCTGACCAGCGGCCACAGCAGCGCCTCCAGGGCCGGCGCCAGCAGCAGCGACCAGCCCGGAAAATCGTCGCCTGCCAGCAGGCGCACCAGCAGTGTCAGCGCGTGGGACACCACAAACAGCGGCAACACCTGCGCCGCTTGCGAGGGCACGCTGAACCACAGCAGGCGGCGGTGCATGGCGATGGCCAGGAAGCTCAAAACGGCGTAGGCCAGGGCGTGTTGGCCAAGCACGGCGCTTTGGTGCACGTCCATTGCCAGGCCTAACAGAAACGCCGCGCTCATGCCCACCCGCTGCGGCTGATGGATGGTCCAGAACACCAACACCAGCGCCAGCACATCAGGCAACCAGGCAGCGCGCCCGAACAAACCCATATTGACCAGCATGTTGAAGCCCAGAGCGCCCAGCAGGCTGCTCCAGATGAAGAGCGAACTGGCAGGCAGCAGCAATTGCTGGCCGCGCGGCATGATCATGGCTGACCTCCGCGGCTGCCACGCTTGGCTTGGGCTTGTTCGACGGGTCTGGCCGGAAGCTGGTCGGTCAGCGGTTTGAGCACCAACACATGCAGGCCGCCATCCAGATTGGCGACCGGCGCGACCGTGATGCGGACAAACGCCGAGTCGGAGCGGTTTTCCAGTTTCAGCACGTGCCCCACTTGCAAGCCGGGCGGGTAAACGCCATCGATGCCGCTGGTGGTCAACAGGTCACCCGCCGCCATATCAACATTGGCGTCCTGGTAGCGCAATTCCAGTGTGCCGCTGCGCAAGCTGGCGCTGCCAAACGCCAGCCCGCGGGCGCCAGTGCGCGCGTTGAGCACAGGGATGGCCTGATTGGGATCGTTGATCAGGGTGACTTCGCTGACCGTTGGATAGACCCGCGTGACCTGGCCCAGCACACCTGACTCGTCAAGCACGGGTGCGCCTGTCGCCACGGCATCAAGGGCGCCCTTATCCAGAATGACTTTGCGGGTGTAGGGGTCAGCGGCGTCGTACAGCACCTGCGCCGCCAGGGCCGGCGTGTTGAGGCGCTCGCGCAGCGCCAGCAAGGCGCGCAGACGGGTGTTCTCAAGCGTGAGCTGCTCGACTTGCTGGGCGCGCTGGGACTGCAGACCGAGCTGGTATTGCGCTGCCGCCTCCCGGGCTTGGGAAAGGTTCAGGGATTCAAAATACTGGCTACCGCCCTGCGCCCAGATGATGGGGCGCAGCACCAGCCATTGCACCGGATAAAGCGCGGTGGCAATCACACCGCGCAGCGGCTGGGTGACCTGAAAGCGCACATCGGCCACCATCAACAAAAGCGCCAGCGCACTGAAAAAAACCAGCTTGGACAGGGCGGACGGACCCTGCCTGAAAAATGGCGGCGGTGTACTGTCCAGCGTACCGAGTGGCATCGCTGTGTGGCCCGCTTATTCGCTGGTAAAAATGGAGCCCAGCCGATCCATCTGCTCCAGCGCCATGCCGCAGCCACGCACCACACAGGTCAGCGGGTCTTCGGCCACCAGCACCGGCAGGCCGGTCTCTTCGGCCAGCAGGCGGTCCAGGTCGCGCAGCAGGGCGCCGCCGCCGGTCAGCATCATGCCGCGGTCGGCAATGTCGGCGCCAAGCTCGGGGGGGGTTTGTTCCAGCGCGTTTTTGACTGCCGAAACGATGTTGTTGATCGGGTCGGTGAGGGCCTCGAGGATTTCGTTGCTGGAAATGGTGAAGCTGCGCGGCACGCCCTCAGACAGGTTGCGCCCGCGGACTTCCATCTCGCGCACTTCGCTGCCCGGAAAAGCCGAGCCGATGTTTTTCTTGATGGATTCTGCCGTGGGCTCGCCAATCAGCATGCCGTAGTTGCGCCGGATGTAGTTGATGATGGCTTCATCAAAACGGTCGCCGCCCACGCGTACGCTGCCTTTGTAGACCATGCCGCCGAGCGAGATCACGCCGACTTCGGTGGTGCCGCCGCCAATATCGACCACCATCGAGCCCTGTGCCTCCGACACCGGCAAGCCAGCGCCAATGGCCGCTGCCATGGGTTCCTCAATCAAATACACGTCGCTGGCACCGGCGCCTAAAGCGCTTTCGCGAATGGCGCGGCGTTCCACCTGGGTTGAGCCGCAGGGCACGCAAATGATGATGCGCGGGCTGGGGCGAAAAATGGAGCGCGGGTGCACCATCTTGATGAATTGCTTGAGCATTTGCTCGGTGACGGTAAAGTCGGCAATCACGCCGTCTTTCATCGGGCGAATGGCCTCGATGTTGCCAGGCACTTTGCCCAGCATGGCCTTGGCCTCTTTGCCAACGGCCTGAATGGTTTTCTTGCCTTGCGGGCCGCCTTCGTGGCGAATGGCGACTACCGAGGGCTCGTCAAGCACGATGCCTTTGTCGCGCACGTAAATCAGGGTGTTGGCGGTGCCAAGGTCGATGGCGAGGTCAGTCGAGAAATACTGACGGAAAGATCCGAACATGGGTAAAGTCCTTTGGGGCACATGGGGCGCTTCGGCACGCATATCGCCGGGTAACGGGTTCAAAATGGGTTAATTTCGGGCTCAAAGTCGTGCTGCCACACGCTCCTGCCCAAGGAGGGGATAATACCCTATTGCCTGTGTATAACTTTTTAACAAGCCAAGTTTTGGCCCTCAATTACACCCTGTTTCGATTGAATACCCATGTCACTTTCTCTTGCTGATATTGACCGACTGGCGCATTTGGCGCGCCTTGGCCTGAGCCCCGACGAGCGCACGCGTCTGGGCGCGCAACTTACTGATTTTTTTGGTATTGTGGAAAAAATGCGCGCTGTCGACACCGCCGGCATCGTCCCGCTGGCGCATCCGGTGGAAATCATGGGCGATGTCGCGCTGCGCCTGCGCGACGACATCGCCAGCGAGGCCAACCAGCGCGAAGCCAACCAGCGCAATGCGCCAGCCATTGAGAACGGCTTGTTCTTGGTGCCGCGGGTTATCGAATAAATTAAAAGCTTCCCATCATGACGCAAATTTCCTCTGATCTGCATGATCTGACAGTGGCCCAACTGGCCACGCTCTTGGGCGAACGCAGGGTCTCGGCGCTGGAAACCGCCCAGCACTTTTTAGCCCGCGCTAAAGCGCACACTGAATTCGGCGCTTTTCTCGACCTGCAACCCGACGCCACGCTGGCCCAGGCCCGTGCAGCCGATGCGCGTCTGGCAGCAGGCAGCGCCGGACCGCTGACTGGCGTGCCGCTGGCGCACAAGGACATTTTTGTCACGCGCGACTTCGCCACCACAGCGGGTTCCAAAATGCTCCAGGGCTACCAGTCGCCGTTTGATGCCACCGTGGTCGCCAAGCTGGGTGCTGGCGTGCCGGGCGCTGCCGCAGGTGCTGGCATGGTGACGCTGGGCAAGCTTAATTGCGACGAATTTGCCATGGGTTCAGCCAACGAGAACTCGGCTTTCGGCCCGGTCAAAAACCCCTGGGACAACACCCGCGTTTCCGGCGGTTCGTCCGGTGGCAGCGCCGCCGCCGTGGCCGCGCGCCTGACACCTGCCGCCACCGGCACCGACACCGGCGGATCCATTCGGCAACCCGCTTCATTTTGCGGCGTGACTGGCATCAAGCCCACCTACGGGCGCGCCTCGCGCTACGGCATGGTGGCCTTTGCCTCCAGCCTCGACCAGGCCGGGCCGCTGGCGCGCAGCGCTGAAGACTGCGCGCTTTTGTTGAGCGCCATGTGCGGCCCCGACCCGGACCGCGACTCGACCTCGCTCGACGTGCCCGCCGAGGACTTCACGCGCAGCCTCAACGCCGACCTAGCCGGGCTGCGCATCGGCATTCCGGCCGAATTTTTTGGTGACGGCCTGGCTCCCGATGTGCGCACCGCCATCGATGTGGCCTTGAAGGAATTTGAGCAGCTCGGCGCCAAGCTGGTGCCCATCTCGCTGCCGCGCACCGAGCTGTCGATTCCGGTCTACTACATCATTGCGCCGGCCGAAGCGTCGAGCAACCTGAGCCGTTTTGACGGTGTCAAGTTCGGTTTTCGGGCCAAGCAATATACCGACCTCAACGACATGTACCTGCAAACCCGCGAGCAGGGTTTTGGCGACGAGGTGAAGCGCCGCATCATGATCGGCACCTATGTGCTCTCGCACGGCTACTATGATGCTTACTATCTGCAGGCGCAAAAAATCAGGCGCATGATTGCCGACGATTTCCAGCAGGCATTCAAAGTTTGCGACGTGATTGCCGGCCCGGTGGCACCCACGGTGGCCTGGAAGCTCGGCGGCCACAGCGACCCTTTGAGCGACTACCTGGCTGACATTTTCACGCTGCCGGCGTCGCTGGCCGGCCTGCCCGGCATGAGCCTGCCGGTCGGTTTTGGTGCCGGCCATCTGCCCGTGGGCATGCAACTGATTGGCAACTACCTCACCGAGGCACGCCTGCTCAACGTGGCGCACCGCTTCCAGCAAGCCACCGACTGGCATACCGCCAAGCCGCAGGGAATTTGACGTGCCGACCATCTGCATGTTCTATGGCATTTTGGTGAAAATGTACTGGGATGATCACCCGCCACCGCACTTTCACGTTGACTATGGTGAGTACCGTGCCCAATACATGATCGAAACGCTTGAGTTAATCCGAGGGACTCTACCTCGCCGCGCCCATGCACTGGTGCTTGAGTGGGCCACAATGCACCGCGTTGAACTGATGGAAAATTGGCAACTATGCGAATCGAAACAGCACCCCAAGATTATTTTGCCTCTGGTTTAGAACCCAGCGCGCCACCTGTTGTCGCAGTGATTGCGACCGGTGCATTGACCTTGCAAGTCGAATTTTTGGATGGTACCAAGGGTGAAATCAGGTTTTTCCCCTCACATTTGACAGGCGTTTTTGAGCCTCTGAAAAATCCGGATTTCTTTGCACAAGCTCGAATCGAACAAGGCGTTGTGACATGGCCCGGCGATCTGGATTTGGCTCCAGACGCAATGTACGACGCCGTCAAACAAAACAAAATTTGGATGCTGCAATGAAAAGCCAGTTAAAAAGGCTAAAAAAATCAGGACTCGTTTTGCCTATTGAAATTTGAGCGCGATTAAGACATGAGTTACGAAGGGGCAATGCTTAAAACTTTAGAAATGCCGGCGCGCTTGAAGGTTGAGCAAGCTTTGCTCAAGGCGTTATTCAGGCATGAGGGCGTGATAGAGGAATTTGGTGCTGGCGAACATATTGTTGAAGAAATTGCCGATGAATTCAATTTAAGTCAAGCTCAGCGTACCGCTGTGCTTGAAACTATTTATCGCAAGGAAAACAGGTTGAAAAAATCGCAGCTTTGGCATCGGTTGCTTTCTCGTGCGGCTGACTCCCTTGCAAAAGTAGGTCTGATTACTCGACCAACCGAAACATTGAAGATCACCGGAAAAAGAGAGTGGATGCTTACGGAAAGTGGTTTTGATCAATCTCTTCAGTTACTGAAAATTCCGTCAACACAAAAGGAAAAATTCTCTACCAAATCTTTTGAAGTTCAAAAAATCGCCAAACAAATCATTGAAGCTTCCAGACCTGAAAAATCCAATCCTGTGGACGCATCTAAGAAAATCATCAAAAAACTCAAAGAGTCAACTATTAGAGCGAGGGGATTTCGTCAAGCTGTGCTCCAGGCATACGATTTCAGTTGTGCGTTTTGTGGGATGAAACCTCATGCACCAAATGACTCTCTTTGGGAGGCTGAAGCCGCTCACATTGTTCCTCACAGCTCACTTGGAAGAGATGATATTTGGAATGGCATCACATTGTGTCGTACCCATCACTGGGCTTTTGATGTCGGGTGGCTGTCATTACACGACGATTTCGTTATTAAAGTTTCCCCTAAGATAAGTTCTTTGGGATCCCTTTTTGGAAAGATGCAAGACTCCGATTGCATCAGAATCTATTCAGCAAATGACGTTCAGATGAGGTTGCCACTGAATGACAATCTCTATCCACATCAATCTGTACTGGCTTGGCATCGTGAGCATGTATTTTTTACTGGGCCATGATCTTTATGATGAAACCTGAAACTGTTATTTATTCATTAACTGTAGAAGATGTTCAAACCGTTGCCATGGAAACCATGAACAGGAAGTTGACCGAGGCAGAGATCAATAGTCTCATTGATCCTATTCATGAGCGACTGACATGGTTCGACGCGATTGAGGAAGCAATTCGCTGTCGTTTTGAAAGTGAAGTTGAAAAATATGATGCAATTAATTGAAGGCTACGAAGTCGTGATCGGCTTCGAGACCCACGCCCAGCTCTCTACCCAATCCAAGATTTTCAGCCGCGCGCCGACCGCTTTCGGCGCCGAGCCCAACACCCAGGCCTGCGCTGTCGATCTGGCCCTGCCCGGTACGCTGCCGGTGATGAACAAGGGCGCGGTGGAGCGCGCCATCGAATTCGGCCTGGCGGTGGGCTCGCACATTGCCGAGCGCAGCGTGTTTGCCCGCAAGAATTATTTCTACCCCGACCTGCCCAAGGGCTACCAGATTAGCCAGTTTGAGATTCCGGTGGTACAGGGCGGCGCGGTCGAGTTTTACCTCGGCGACGAGAAAAAATCGGTGCGCCTGGTGCGCGCGCATCTGGAGGAAGATGCTGGCAAGTCGCTGCATGAAGACTTTATTGGCCAAACCGGCATCGACTTGAACCGCGCCGGCACGCCGCTGCTGGAGATCGTCACCGAGCCCGACATGCGCTCAAGTGCCGAGGCAGTGGCCTACGCCAAGGAGTTGCACAAGGTCGTCACATGGATCGGCATTTGCGACGGCAACATGCAAGAAGGGTCGTTTCGCTGCGACGCTAATGTGTCGGTGCGCAAGCCCGGTGCCGAACTGGGCACGCGCCGCGAGATCAAGAACCTGAACAGCTTCAAGAACATGCAGCAGGCCATCGACTACGAGATTCGCTGGCAAATCGAGGAGATCGAAGACGGCCGCGCCATTCAGCAGGCCACCGTGCTGTTCAACCCCGACACCGGTGAAACCCGCGCCATGCGCACCAAGGAAGACGCGGCCGATTACCGCTATTTTCCCGACCCCGACCTGCCGCCGCTGGTGATTGCCCGCGACTGGGTGGAGCGCGTGCGCAGCGAGATGACGGAGCTGCCGCGCGTGATGGCGCAGCGCTTCGTGACCGATTACGGTTTGTCTGACTACGATGCCACCGCGCTCACGCAAAGCCGTGAGGTGGCGGCCTACTTTGAAGCCGCTGTCCAGGTCTGCGGTCAACCCAAACTGGTGGGCAACTGGATCATGGGCGAGATTTCGCGCCGCCTCAACCTGGCTGAAGCTGACATCAGCGCCTGCCCGATCACGCCAGCGCAACTGGCGCAGCTGGTGGGCCGCATCCAGGATGGCACCATTTCTAATAATGCAGCACGCCAGGTGCTCGATGCGCTGTGGTCTGAGCCGCAAGACACGGTCGATGCCCTCATCGAGGCCAAAGGCCTCAAGCAGATGAACGACACCGGCGCGCTAGAAAAAATTGTCGATGCCGTGCTGGCCGCCAACCCGAAAAACGTGGCGCAATACCGCGCGGGCAATGCCAAGGCGCTTAACGCGTTGGTGGGGCAAATCATGAAAGGCAGCCAGGGCAAGGCGAACCCGCAACAGGTCAATGCCTTGTTGCTGCAAAAGTTGGGGTGACGGCTGAACTCTCCCGGATTACGCTTCGCTGCATCCGGGCTTCCCGCTGTAATAGCCGGCGCAGAGCTTGACGGCCTCAGCGTGCAGTGGCTGGCGTTGCGCTGACCTGCTTGGCCTGCCAGAGTGGCATCAAGCGTTTGCGCTCTTGCACGAAGCGCGTATTTACCCGCTCGATCTCGCTGTCCTGATCGGCCAGAAAACGCTCTTGCGCTGCCAGGGTTTGCGTCAGTTCCCTGACCTGCCGCAGCAACTTGGGTGGCGCTTTGCTGGGGTCTTTGGTGTAAAAAGCCATTTCCTGGTCTAGTTTGGCGCCCTCAGCCCGCAGCACAGTCACACGCGCTGCCGCCGCGTGCTTGACGAGCATGAGCTGGGCCACCGCCTCGTCCTGATCTCTTTGGTGTGCTGCTTGATTGGGGTAACGGATCAGCAGGGAACGGTTCAGGCTCTTCTCTTCTTCCTTGTGGGCGAGTTGCTTCAGCTCAGCCCTTCTGGCTGCCTCGACCTGGCTGCGTTCGACAGCGGTCAGCACGGGGCCCAGCTTGGCTTTGACGGTACCGCTCGGGTTGAGAATGGTCTGCTCGCGATCAAGACATTGCACGATGGGCCGGTCAGAGGTGAGCTTGCGCCCTTTGGCATCCACGCAGGTGTAAATCTGGCCGGTAGTCGCTGATTGGGCCCATAGCGCGGTGCCAAACGCCGCCAGCATAACGCCAGCACAGGCACCGCGAAGCCAGACGATGCGCGCTGTGCGTGGGGTCACGGGCATGCCACGGCCTCGCTGACGCCGTAGCGCGCGCGGTAGGTCTGCACGCGCTGGTGGGCGTCGGCCAGCCCGGGAACGGGGTGCTGCGCCAGGTAGTGCAGCAAGTCGTCAAGCCGGGCAATGGCGCAGACCTGCAGGCCCAAGACCTGTTGCACATATTGCACCGCGCTGTGGTTCACATCCGCACCATTTTCAGTGGCCATTTCCTGCCGGTCCAAGGCGATGACCACCGCGTGCGCCCGGGCACCGGCGGCCTCGATCAGGGCGATGGATTCGCGCACCGCCGTGCCCGCCGACATCACATCATCGACAATCAAAATGCGGCCCTGCAATGGCGCCCCCACCAGGCTGCCACCTTCGCCATGGTCCTTGGCTTCCTTGCGGTTGTAGGCAAAAGGCACGTTGCGACCCAGGCGGGCCAGTTCCACCGCGAGCGCCGCACCCAGCGGAATGCCCTTGTAGGCCGGGCCAAAAATCATGTCGAACTGGAGGCCGCTGCCAAGCAGACGCTGCGCATAAAATTGCGCCAGTCGGCCCAGTTTGGCACCATCGTCGAACAAACCGGCGTTGAAAAAATAAGGGCTTAGCCGCCCCGCCTTGGTCTTGAATTCACCAAAGCGCAGCACCCCGCAATCCACCGCAAACTGCACGAAGTCCAGCGCCAGCGCATCCTGGCCTGGGGTCGGAGCAGCTTGGGGATCATTACGCTCAGTCATGGAAAAGTCCTTGTTCAAATTAACCAGCCTCAACCTCAATGGTATCCGCTCGGCCAGTAGCAAAGGCCTGCAGGCGTGGGTAAACCAGACGGCGTCCGATTGTATTTGCGTGCAGGAAATCAAGGCCCAAGCTGGCGACGTGGCAGCGCGCTTTGACCAACTGGGTGACCTGCGCGGGTACTTTCATTTTGCCGAGAAAAAAGGCTATTCGGGCGTTGGCATCTACAGCCGCCAAGAGCCCAGCGACGTCATCACCGGCTTGTGCGAGCCCGAGTTCGATGCCGAGGGGCGCTATGTGGAGTTGCGCTTTGACAGCGCCGGCACCAAGCGTTCCATCATCAGCTGCTATTTTCCCAGCGGCTCGTCGGGCGAGGCGCGGCAGCAAGTCAAGTTCAGGTTTCTGGCGGCAATCTACCCGCATTTGCAGCGGCTGAAAGCCGAGCGCGAATTTGTCCTGTGCGGCGACGTCAACATCGCGCACCAGGCAATCGACCTGAAAAACTGGAAAAGCAATCAGAAAAACTCGGGCTTCCTACCCGAAGAGCGGGCCTGGATGACCAAGTTGCTCAGCGATGGCGGCCTGGTCGATGTCTATCGCCGCCTGCACCCCAGTGCCACCGACGAGGCCTACACCTGGTGGAGCAACCGGGGCCAGGCCTACGCCAAGAACGTCGGCTGGCGTCTTGACTATCACCTGGCGACCCAGGGGCTGGCCGCTGGCGCCAGGGCGGTTTCGATCTACAAAGCCGATAAGTTTTCAGACCACGCGCCCATCACGATCGAATACGACTGGGCTCTGTGAAGGGTGCACCGCCCGTCGGCTACCCGATGCATGCGCTGCAAATTTGTACTTAAGTCCAATAGCCAGAGCGCTCGGCGCGCATTAATCTCCAGTCCATACAAATTCAAACATTGAGCGCACCCGCTCTATTTGCTTCTCTCACTGGAAATCATCATGGCCCAAATCGCAACCGTCGCAGCCATCACCGGCACAGGCACTGCCTACGCAGTCAACGAACAAGGCGTCAGCCGCGCGCTCAAGGCTGGCGACGTCCTGCAAAAAGGCGAAATCATCCGCACCGTGGGCGATGTGCAAGTCGAACTCCTGATGGAAGACGGCCGCCTGCTGGCCGTGGCCCCGGGCCAGGTCATGCGCCTGGACGACAACGTGACCGAATCAGACCAGCGCCCCACCGCCCAAGACAGCGCCGTCACCACCCCCGGCGCCACGGCTGAGACCGTTTTGCAAGCCCTGGAGCGCGGCACCGACCTGAGCACCGAACTGGAAGCCACGGCGGCTGGTTTGGGAGGCGGTGGTGGTAGCGATGGCGGCCTGAGCTTTGTGCAGTTGCTGCGCATTGTTGAAGGGGTGGAGCCGCTGGCTTACGACTACGGCTTTGAGCCAGAGCCAGGGCTGGTAAGTTTGGACCCTGAGGCAGACATCTCGATCACCTCAACCCTCACACTCACCGCCGACCCAGATGTGTTTGAAGGCAGCCCCGGCATTGCCTACACCGTCACCCTGGGTGAACCGACCACTTCGGATATGACCGTTACCCTGAGCAACGGTGCGGTCATCGTCATCCCCGCGGGTTCAACCACCGGCTCGGTGCTGGTGCCCGTGCAGGGCGACGACGTATACAAAGACGGCGAGACCATCCAAACCACGGTAGACACAGTGCAGGGAGGCGACTTCACCCGCATCACGGTCAACGATTCCGGCGTTGTCACAGTGGTCAACGACACCCCCGATGTGGTTACGGTCGGTATTGCTGGCGCTGCCACTGTAGAAGAAGGCAACAGTGCTACTTACACCGTCACCCTGAGCGCCCCTGGCCAAACCGATGTTGTGGTCAATCTGACCTACACGGGCGTGGCGGTAGATGGCAGCGACTACACCGGCGTCATCTCGGTCACCATTCCGGCAGGCACTACAAGCGCCAACTTTACTATTCCGACCATCAACGACGCGCTGGTAGAAGGTCCTGAAGTTTTCAACATTCAAATCAACAGCGCCACCGGCGGCAATTTTGAAGACCTGCAAATCAGCGAGACAGCTGGTAGTGTCAGCACAACCATTGTCGACAACGACGTAACGCAACCGCCCATCATCATTCCAACAGTGTCAATTGCAGTAGACCCCGGTACGATGAACGAAGACGCATCTGGCGTGCTCACCTACACCGTCACACTCAGCAGCGCCACAACCGCTGACACCACCGTTACCTACAACCTCAGCGGCACAGCTACAGACGGCACCGACTACACCACCACTGCCACTGGCACCTTGATCATCGCAGCAGGAGCCACCACCGGCACCTTTACCGTTGATCCCACCGCAGACAACTTCCTGGAAGGAAGCGAAACGGTGGTTGCCACCATCACCAGCGCCACCAGCAACGGTACAGCGCTTGCGGTAACCACCCCGGTGGCCACAGGCACCATCATCGACCCGCCGGTGGCAGGGGAACTGCCTGCCCAGACCAACCTGGACTCGGACACGGGTATTTCAGTGGCTACGGCGGGCGCCTTCAGTGATCCTGAAAACGACACGCTGACCTACAGCGCCACAGGTCTGCCACCCGGCCTGACGATCGACCCGAACACGGGCGTGATCAGCGGCACGATCACGTCGAACGCATCGGATGCGACGAACGACGACAACAACACCCAGGCCTACACCGTGGAGGTGACGGCCAATGACGGCACCGAGAACACCATTTCGCCGGCCAGCTTCACCTGGACGGTGAACAACACGGCGCCTGAATTTGTCTCGGGCAGCGACACGACGAGCACGCCGGCCAACGCTGACGTCTACAGCTTCAGCGCCAACGAAAACGACACCACAGGCAAGCTGGTGGGCACGGTCGTCGCGAGCGACGCGGACGCTGACGCCAACAAGGTCTACAGCATCACGGCGGGCAACGCAGCTGGCTTGTTTGCGATTGATGCGGCTACGGGCGCGATCACGCTGACCCAGACCATCGACGATACCGATCTGGGCAACTACAACCTGACGGTGAAGGTGGACGACCTGGAAGGCGGCACCGACACGGCCACGGTCAACATTGCGCTCAGCAACGTCAACGACCCGCCGGTGGCAGGGGAACTGCCTGCCCAGACCAACCTGGACTCGGACACGGGTATTTCAGTGGCTACGGCGGGCGCCTTCAGTGATCCTGAAAACGACACGCTGACCTACAGCGCCACAGGT
>Ga0210015_1000782_pt1 | contig 32477 bp, 31 predicted proteins | sample CryGeymeta201522_FD_185471 | JGI IMG/M metagenome (GOLD analysis project Ga0210015, IMG submission 185471) | Groundwater microbial communities from Crystal Geyser aquifers in Utah, USA - Crystal Geyser metaG 2015-22 (SPAdes) (version 2) | ecosystem: Environmental > Aquatic > Deep subsurface >... | reverse complement strand
AGATATTTGCTTATATAAGGACACCGTTCAATTCCCCGACGGGCTTGTCCAACCACAGGATAAGATCGTGGTTCGCTTCGCTCTCACGATCTATCCTTATTCGTTGGGTCTCTTGCGGTGTTACTGTCTCTTGCTGTTCTGTAGGGGTTTCAGCCTGCTTCTTTTCGGCTTGGTGCGCGAGTTTCGCCGTTGCTTTCTTGATCTTCTGCTGTGCCTCCTTAACCTTCTCTCCCTCAATGACTTCCCGCTTAAGCACATCGTTGACGAGAATATCTGAGATCTGCTCGCCATCGACCCGCAGTTCCGGGAACAAACGGCGTAGCTCGCGTCGAATTACCGCCACAACGGGTTCAGACATAACCACCTGCGCTACCGTGAATTTGTTTAGCATCTGAGCGTGCTGGTGGTACAAGCCCATCGCATCACTTGTGATCCCTTCCCGGCAGAGAAGAAACATCTTGTTCCGATCTTCCTCGTTCCGCAGGCTGAGGGAAGGCAGCTCGAACGAAGACACCAACTCAAAATCGATGGGTTGACCGAACTTGATCCGGTACAAGCGCCAAATGATCGCGTTTGTTAGCACTACCCATTCGATACCCTGATTCGCGGCATAGTTAAGCGCCTGGCGGAGATGGGAGTCGTTGAGTTCTACACCCGCCGACTTCACTTCGATGAGGTACTTGATTTTGCCGTCGATCTTGACCGCGAGGTCGCAGTAGGTACCGCGGATTTGTTGCTCGCTCGTCAATTCCGTGTACTTGTCGTACCCGAACACGTGGGCCAAGACGTCTTTGACCAAAGTGACTGTGTCTGCCTCAGACACATCCCTGTCCTTCTGTGAAATCGCGATTCCCTGGTAATTCTTCAGAGTCGCAGCAAACCTATCCGATACCCTCTTTGGAATCTTGACCATTGTTATCTCCTTTCCTCTTTCCTTCATACCAGCTACAAAGACCTAACGAATAAGGATAGATCGTGAGAGCGAAGCGAACCACGATCTATCCTTATTCGTTGGGCTATGCAGGGGGACGAGGACAAGTATGGACATCCCTACATCCTTGCATATCCCCCCTCCTGTCAAGGCCCCCTCTTCTTGAGTTCAGCCAAAACAAGGTAGCCGACTTTTTGGGCAGCATCGTTGATGGATGCCCCGATCATTTCTGTCAAGTCGGATTCGGAGATGGTGATAAAAGCGATAGTTTTACTGGCTGAACCTTCCACTGTAATAAGTTTTTTGGGGCCATCATTGACCGATATTTCAACTGCAAGCACTATTCGAGAGGCGACTACAGTATCAGATCCCGCAGCTAGTATTCCAATCCATCCCACACGATTAAAGTACGTTGAATCATCAACGCCAAACTCAAGTAAGGTTACTGACGGTTTAAGCGTAATACTTGAGGGCTTTCCGTCATCTGTATTTCCAATGCGGGTTTGGGGGATTAGAGATTGTACATGCGAGAGGATGCCCTTTGTCAGAGGATTCCCGACATAGATCTCGAACTCACGTATAGCCCAAGCCTTTCCGAACGATGGCTTTTGACGAATAATGGCTGTTTGAAACGCTTCCGGCACGATGATCTGTGCGCTAGCTCCGTCAATGGGGGTAATATACAGCACTTGGTCAGTGACCTGCGGCTTGAGCTGGATCGGAGCGCAGCCAACCAGCAACATAAGAGCCATGATCGTCATTAGTGCACGCATGCTTCCTCCATATTTCACTGTAATTTTTTCGCTTTCAAAAGATGGGTTGGGCAGCTTCCTGGAATGCGATATGCATTACTTCTATCGCCAGCTCAATGCCTCTGGACAGAATGATGGGTGCTGTGTCATTGAGTTGGTTCCGCATATAGCTCCTCCTTAACAATTTGTGCCCAACATTTACATATAGAGCAATTTTGCCTGATATCCCGATATTGAACAGACAAACAGGCAAATTTGCTTGCTTTCAATATTCAATATAGTATACTCTCTCTAATTGTAAAAAATACGATAATATAGGAAGAAAGCTATGTCAAGGAAGATTCTTGATGATATGTGCGATGTGATGCGGCGGCGACACTATTCAATTCGCACGGAGCGAAGCTACTGCGAATGGGTGAGGCGCTTTGTCCTTCATTTCAACATGAAGTCGCGCGATGACCTGAGTGAAGGAGAGAAGAAGATCGAAAGGTATCTGACGTTCTTGGCTCGTGATAGGAATGTGGCGCCATCGACACAGAATCAAGCGCTGAATGCGCTGGTCTTTCTTTACAAACATGTACTCAAGCAACCATTGAACGAGAAAATCAACGCCGAACGGGCGGCCAGGAAGACCAAGATTCCTGTTGTCCTGACTCGCGATGAGACGAAGCGGATCATTAGTGCGATGACCGGAATTCATCAGCTTGTTGTTAAACTGTTGTACGGTTCCGGGTTGCGCATCATCGAATGCCTGAGGCTGAGGGTGCATGATATTGACTTTGATATGAAGGCGCTGACAGTCCGCAGCGGCAAGGGGGACAAAGACAGAGTCACGACATTTCCGCCCAGTCTCCAAGCGCCATTGGAGACGCATTTGGGGCATGTCAGAATCGTACACGAAGGAGATCTTGCCAGTGGATACGGTGAAGTCTACCTACCCCACGCTCTTGCCAGGAAATACCCCCATGCCGCAAGGCAGTGGCAATGGCAGTACGTCTTCCCCGCTCAAAGCCTGTCAACCGACCCGCGCACAGGCATCGTTCGCCGGCACCATCTGGATCCCAGTCCCATCAACAAGGCATTATGTGCCCTGTATCCAGTTTGCCAATCTTCGTTTGATGCGAGATAGACGTTGAGTATCAATTTGGCCTAATTTTCCCAAGAGAATATCGCCATCAACTACAGCAGGTCTGCTGATTCTGATAACGCTTGCTAACTTCAAACCAGACTGTTGGAAATCTGAATCAGTGGGAGTGATAACTTCATCAAAATCAGGAATTTTTTGATGGAGTTGTGACGATATAATCGAAATTAGCCAATCGTTATATTGATCAAGTAATCGACGAAGTACGAGGGCAGGGTGAAGCTTTGCTTCTGTTTGATCTGTTTGAGGAAATCTGAAAAGGACAATCTGACCTTCGGTAATCATGAAAATAATTCCGGTTAGGCCTTCTACGCCTTGATGCCGCATATCCTATCGTGGATTCGGCAGGATAGTAAGCATCCATTTCCTTGAGAATGATATAAATTCAGAACTCCTATGTCATCGCCGGTAAAGATGGGATATACCACGACTGACCTTATATGTAAATATTTTGAGAAGCATCTGATATCAAATATCCAGAAGGGAAAAATAAGCTTACTCTATTTTGTGGATATTGACACACAAGACTGCTTGATTTATACTTACCACTAACCTGGATCTGTAGATAAATGGACGAAACAGATAAAAAGATACTCAATATTATCCAGACAGATTTTCCCGTCGTGGCTGAACCTTTTAAAGTGATTGCCTCTATGACCGGTATCAGTGAGGGAGAATCTCTGGCACGTATTAAAAAGCTCAAAGATGATGGGATCATTCGGAGAATCGGAGCGGTATTTGATGCGCGTAAGCTCGGGTTTGCAAGCACCCTCTGCGCCGCCAAGGTTCCGGAAGGAAAGCTGAAGACCTTTATTGAAGCTGTCAACGCCTATCCGGGTGTTACCCACAATTATAGGAGAAATCATGAGTACAATGTGTGGTTTACCGTAATCGCTCCCTCAGGGGAAGAACTGAAAAGATTCTTCACAGAGGTCACTGAGAAGACCGGTATCACTGAGATCTTAAGCATGCGCGCCTCACGGATCTTCAAGATCAACGCAAGTTTTGAAATGTAAGAGCCATCGTAACTACTCAGGCATAAAGGCTGAAGGTAGATAGACTGAAGGGAAAAACTTATGCGACCACACAAAGCCAAAATCGTTTGGATACCTTGACAGATTGTTGTGTCATGAATGATGATTATTGTCCTTCAGTCTTCAGCCTTCAGTCTATACACCTGAGTAATTATATGAAAAAAAGGAAAGTCCTATGACCGAAGAAACGAAAAAACCGGCATTATTCCTGGTTGATGGCAGCAATTATATCTATCGCGCCTTTTATGCCATCAGGGATCTTTCCAATTCCAAGGGATTCCCTACTAATGCCATCTATGGATTTACCATGATGCTGATCAAGCTCCTCCGTGATTGGAAACCGGAATTTATCGCCATTGCCTTCGACCTCAAAGGTCCCACCTTTCGCCATGAATCCTATGAACAGTACAAGGCAACCCGTAAGGCCACGCCGGATGCGCTGGTCTCCCAGATTCCCTTCATCAAGGATGTCGTTCGGGGATTCAATATAGCTGTATTGGAAGAACAGGGAATCGAGGCCGATGACATCATTGGAACGTTGGCGAAGACACACGCCGGGACAGAGATGAAGACCGTTGTCGTTTCAGGAGATAAAGACCTGCTCCAGCTCGTATCAGAGGATATCATCATGATAGATACGATGAAGGATATAACCTACGATATTGAAGCTGTGAAGGCCCGCTTCGGGGTTGAACCCGGCAGAGTGGTGGAAATCCTTGGCCTCATGGGGGATACATCCGATAATATCCCCGGTGTTCCCGGAATTGGTCCGAAGACCGCCCGGAGGTTGATTGAGGAATACGGGACGGTGGAAGAGGTCATAAAAAATGTGGACCGGGTCAGGAATGCAATTTTAAGGGAAAATATCCGGAAATTTGCCGATCAGGCCAGGTTGAGCCGTGAACTGGCTACGATCAAAACGGATGCCCGGGTGGACTTCGCTCTGGAGAGCTTCCGGTATTTACACCCCGACAGGGATCTTTTGAGAAAACTTTTTACAGAGCTTGAATTCTCCTCTCTCCTTGAGGAACTGGATCTCGGTGAAGAGGCCGCGGCAGGAGAATATCGCCTGATTCTGAAGGCGGATGAGCTGGGGAAATTGGTAGAGAGACTGAAGGAGATAGGAGAGTTTTCCATTGATCTTGTCCTGACATCCGACGAGCCGATGCGGGCCGGTGTTGTCGGCTTATCCGTCTGCCCGGGGCAAAATGAGGCACGGTATATACCGGTTGCCCATGACTATGACGGCGCGCCGGTTCAACTCAAGATATCTGATGTTCTGAAAGCTTTGTCCTCTTTTCTTTCCGATAAAGTTACCAAAAAACATGGCCATGATCTGAAAAATACCTTGATTATCCTGGCCAGGGAGGGAGTCAATATGAAGGGCCTCGGGTGCGACACGATGGTAGCCTCTTATGTCTTGAATCCCACGAGGCGCAACTTTGATTTAACCGATGTAGTAAGAGATCACCTCCATCGCCAGATCGTTTCTACCAGGGGTCTCGTAGGCAGCGGAGCCAGGGCAACGCCCGTCAGTGGCGTTTCTGTGGCGATGATGATGGATTATGCCTGCCATAGGGCAGATGCAATTTTCGGACTTTCCTCAATTCTTTCCCAAAAAATCGCCGAGGAGGGATTTAAGGAACTCTTTTACCGGCTGGAGATGCCCCTCATCCCTGTCCTGTCCTCGATGGAGAAGAAAGGTGTCTTACTTGATCTTTCTCTGCTTTCGACCATGTCAAAGGAGATCGAACAACTGCTGTCTCTCTCTGAAGAGAAGATTTACCGCTTGGCCGGAGAGAGGTTCAATATCGCCTCACCCAAACAGCTCCAGACTATCCTCTTTGACAGGCTCGGCCTTCCCAGAGGTAAAAAGACCAAGGAGGGGTATTCCACCGACGTGGGGGTTCTTAGCTTCCTGGCCAGGAACCATGAACTTCCCGCAGAGATACTTGCTTACAGGAGCATGGCCAAGCTGAGATCCACCTACATTGATGCCCTGCCCCTGCTGGTCAACCCGGATACGGGGAGGATTCATACCTCCTATAATCAGACCGTTACCGCTACGGGAAGACTTTCCAGCAGTAATCCGAACTTACAGAATATCCCCATAAGGACCCTCGAGGGGAAAAGGATAAGACAGGCCTTCATCTCCCCGGAAGGCTGGGAGATTGTCTCCTCCGATTATTCTCAGATAGAACTCCGCGTCCTGGCGCACCTTTCCGAGGACAGGGCCCTTATCGAGGCCTTTCACGCCGGTGAAGACATCCACAGCAGAACTGCTTCCGATATCTTTGGGGTGTTTCCGGAGATGATCAACGAAGATATGAGGAGGCAGGCTAAGGTGATCAATTTCGGTGTCCTTTACGGGATGAGCGCCTTCGGCTTAGCTCAGCAACTGGGGGTGTCCCAGAAGCTGGCACAGGCTTATATAGACGGATACTTCAATAAATACCATGGTGTGAGAACATATCTGGATGGGATTCTAACAAAGGCAAGGCAGGACGGATTTGTATCTACACTCCTCGCCCGCCGCCGGTATATCCCGGAAATAAACAGCGGCAGCTTCTCCCAACGTCAGTTTGCCGAGCGTATGGCCATCAATACCCCGATCCAGGGGACGGCGGCCGATCTCATCAAGGTTGCCATGCTCAATATTTCAAGGCGTTTTGCGGAAAAGAAGCTCTCTGCCTGCATGATCATGCAGGTCCATGACGAGTTGGTCTTCGAGGCGCCCTCGGCGGAAAGGGATGAGGTTATGACCCTGGTCAAGGAAGAGATGGAAGGGGTAATTGAGCTGCAGGTACCCCTCAAGGTGGATATCGCTTCCGGGAAGAACTGGGATGAGGCGCACGGATGAGAATTGCAGCAAAAGGAAACCCGTCATAAAGTTGGTTTAAGGATAGGTTGGGATAACAGTTTTTCTAAATGGGTGAGAATAAAAACACCCTGGGTCACAGAATGACCACATCAAAGGCCGGTAGAGTCACCTCCACCGGCCTTTGATGTATTTGAAATCACTACTTAATCAGCGGAACGATAAGCAGCGCCACAATGTTGATAACCTTGATCATCGGGTTGATTGCCGGGCCTGCGGTATCCTTGTAAGGATCGCCGACGGTATCACCGGTAACCGCTGCTTTGTGGGCCTCGGTTTTCTTTCCGCCGTATGCGCCATCTTCGATGAACTTCTTGGCATTATCCCATGCACCGCCGCCGCTCGTCATGGCGATTGCCTGAAAGAGCCCCGTGACAATACAGCCTATAAGCATCCCACCCAGAGCCTCTTTGCCGATGATTACGCCTACCAGGATAGGAGCTACTACGGGAATGAGGGCAGGAATCATCATCTGCTTTATAGCGCCTTTTGTGACGATATCAACGCAGGTTCCGTAATCGGGCTTTGCCTTTCCTTCCATGATGCCTTTGATCTCTCTGAACTGCCTCCTCACCTCTTCAACAACTCCACCAGCCGCATTTCCGACAGCTTCCATCAGAAGAGCGCCGAAAAAATACGGTAAAAGGCCGCCGATAAAGAGACCTACGAGGACTTTCGGATTTGAAAGGTCAAAAGCAATTATCTGGTCGAAAGACCTTGAGTACTCTGCAAAGAGCACAAGCGCCGCCAGAGCTGCCGAGCCTATTGCATACCCCTTTGTGACCGCCTTTGTAGTATTTCCGACTGCATCGAGCGGGTCAGTAACTGCTCTTACGCTTTCAGGGAGCTCAGCCATTTCAGCTATTCCACCGGCGTTGTCGGTTATCGGACCGTATGAGTCAATGGCAACAACGATCCCTGTCATGGAAAGCATTGCAACTGCTGAAAGCGCTATGGCAAACAAACCGCCGCCCGTATTTCCTGCAAAGCCGCCGCCCAGCGAGTATGCCCATAAAATGGCTCCGCAGATAACAAGCGCCGGGAGCGCCGTTGATTTCATACTGACTGCAAGACCGGCGATAACGTTGGTTCCGTGACCTGTCTGGCTCGCCGCAGCGATGTGTTTCACGGGGTTAAAGCTTTTGGACGTAAAGTATTCGGTAATCACAACAATCAACCCGGTGAGGATCAATCCGATAAGTGCTGTGGTAAAAACGCCTGCTGCGGTAAACGCTTGTTCAACACCGGGAAGAGTAAGGAACCACTGGGATGCAAAAAAGAAAGCGACTGCAGCGAGGATTCCCGCAACTGCAAGCCCTTTATAAAGAGCGCCCATAATATACTGGCTCTTTCCAAGTTTTACAAAGTACGCTCCTATAATTGACGCAATGATTGAAATGCCACCGATAAGGAGTGGAAACTCAACCCATAGACTCTGTGCTCCGAAGACCGTCTTTGCAAGAAGCATTGCAGCAACAAGGGTAACGGTATAGGTTTCATAAAGGTCTGCTGCCATTCCTGCGCAGTCACCGACGTTGTCACCGACATTATCGGCGATGACTGCAGGGTTCCTCGGGTCGTCTTCCGGGATTCCTGCCTCAACCTTTCCGACAAGGTCTGCTCCAACGTCTGCTGCCTTTGTATAGATGCCACCGGCGATACGGGCAAAAACGCTCATGAGGGAGCATCCGAAGCCCAGACCTATAAGGGCGTGGAATGCTTCATCAACAGGCGCCATTGATTTTGCAAGCAAGTAATATCCTGTTATACCGAGCAATCCGAGGCCGACAACCATAATTCCGGTAACCGCGCCACCCTTGAATGCCATGGTTAATGCAGACTGGATTCCTTTTTTTGCAGCTTCTGTAGTCCTTACATTGGCCCTGACAGCGACCATCATACCGATATAGCCGGCAAGGGCGGAACCTACTACACCGATAATAAATCCTATGGAAGTCCAGACACCGAGATAGAGCAGTATTATCGCAAGAATAATACCGACGATGGCGACGGTTTTATACTCTCTTCTCAGAAAGGCGGTTGCACCTTCTTTTATGGCATCTGAGATCTGCTTCATTCGCTCTGTACCGGCAGGCTGTTTCGTAACCCATAATGCGGTAAAAAGGGCATAAATAACACCCAGACCGCCGCATATCAGGGCAAAAAAAATTATTGAGCTCATCTAAACTCCTCCTTGTTTGATATTTACTCTTTAAGTATAATCACTTCACAATTGCTTCCCCAAAAGACAAACGCCTTAAATACTAAGGCCGGTTCCCGGCCATACGCTTACGCGATAACCCTTTTTTCACCTCCTTTTCTTCAATTAATGATCTCCCCTCTCTTTAAGGTAACGCCTTGCCACTTCCTCGGCGAGTGTGTAAGGATCAGACTCTCTGTGGGTCAATTTTTCTACCATGCAATCAAATTCACCGCTTGTTATGAGTTCCTTTAAAACCGGCTCCAGGATAAAGTCACGGAGAGCTTCGTTGATCTCAACGATTGTTTTCCTGCGGAGGCGGTCGCCCAAGAGCTGGCTACTGGCCAGGTGCTGATAGTGCTCATCAATTTTAAGGGATAGCTCTTCAACCTTTGCCTTAAACGAGACCGGTTCAAACACGTTTTCCACCAAAACTACAGGAGGTCTCCATCCGCCGGGAAAGTCATGTGCCATATTGAGCATGGCTTCTACCAAGCTGTGGAGCTGTTGTGCGCCTTCACGGTCCGCCTTGTTAATCACAAAGATGTCAGCAATCTCCATGATCCCCGCTTTCATTACCTGTATTTCGTCTCCCATGCCTGGTACCAGGGCCACAATGACGGTGTGGGCATGGTTGACAACTTCAACCTCCTGTTGTCCCGCACCCACTGTCTCCACGATGATGATATCTTTTCCCATGGCATCGAGGATATGGATGGCATCACCAACCGCCTTGGAGAGACCACCGAGAGCCCCTCTCGTCGCCAGGCTCCTGACAAATACCTCAGCGTCCTCGGCATGCCGTTGCATGCGGATCCTGTCACCGAGGATAGCGCCCCCGGTAAAGGGACTGCTTGGATCCACCGCCAGGACGCCAACGGTTCTTTTCTTTTCCCGAAATGACGTAATCAGGGCGTCGGTAAGGGTACTTTTCCCCGCACCTGGTGAACCGGTGATACCCACAATATGGGCCTTACCCGTATGAGGAAAGATGTGTTTGAGCGTTGTCTTTGCTTCGGGAAGACGATCTTCCAGATTTCTTATCAAGCGGGTAGCGGTCCGGACATCACCTTTTCTTATCTTTTCTGTCTTTTCCATAATCTCAAAAATCCTCGTTTATTGTTTTCCTTTTTCTATGACCTACGACTTATGACTTGTTTTCTACGATCTCGGAACTACATGATTCCTGACCCACTCCACAATTGTCGCGAGGGAGGCGCCAGGAGTGAAAATCGCTTTAAGACCGGCATCGTAGAGCATCTTAAAATCATCATCAGGAATGACGCCTCCTCCGATCACGATAACATCGTCTGCTCCCTGTTCCCTTAATAATTCCACGACCTTAGGGAACAGGTGCCGGTGGGCGCCGGAGAGGCAACTGAGGCCAACCAGGTCTACGTCTTCCTGTATCGCTGCGGCAGCGATCTGCTCAGGACTCTGGTGGCAACCCGTGTAAATGACCTCAAAACCTGCCTCACGGAAACATCTGGCCAGCACCTTGGCGCCGCGGTCATGGCCGTCAAGACCTGGTTTCGCCACCATGACACGAATTTTTCTCTGGGTCATGTCGTTTTCCTTTTCAGTAGTATCCGGGGTCGTGGTACTCGCCGTAAACTTCTCGATACACGTCGCATATTTCCTGGACAGTGGCCAGATTTTTAACGGCTTCAACACAGTAGGGCATAACGTTATTCCCCTTTTTGCAGGCATTTCTCAAGTCATCAAGACTTCTGCGCACGGCCTGATGGCCACGCTTTCTGCGCACGGCATTTAATCTTTCGATCTGTTCCATCTCAACACTATCGTCTATTTCCACACGGGGAATCACCTGATCCTTGGCTGTCTTGTATTTATTGACGCCCACCATGATCTTTTCATCCGCCTCAAGCTGCCTCTGGAAGGCATATGCCGCATCGGCGATCTCTGTTTGAGGAAACCCTTTTTCAATGGCCACCACCATACCCCCCATATCGTCAATCTTATGGATATATTCCCAGGCCGCCGCCTCCATCTCGTTGGTCAGGGTTTCTACAAAATACGAACCGGCCAGGGGATCAATAGTGTTGGCAACGCCGGTTTCTTCCGCAATGATCTGCTGGGTTCTCAAGGCTATTTCCACGGCCTGTTCCGAGGGGAGACATAAAACCTCATCGAGGGAATTGGTATGCAGGGACTGGGTGCCTCCTAACACGGCTGCCAGAGCTTCGATGGCCGTCCTGACAACATTGTTGTACGGCTGCTGGGCTGTCAGCGAGCACCCCGCCGTCTGGGTGTGAAAGCGCATCCACCATGATCTCGGATTTCTGGCTTTAAAACGGTCACGCATGATCCTGGCCCACATCCTTCTGGCGGCCCGCATTTTGCAGATTTCCTCAAAGAAATCTATATGGGAATTGAAGAAAAACGATAGTCTCTGGGCAAAATCATCCACATCAAGACCCTTGCGCCGGATGACATCTTCGACATATTCTATGCCGTTACGCAGGGTGAAGGCGAGTTCCTGAACGGCCGTGGAACCGGCTTCCCGGATATGATAACCGCTGATGCTGATTGTATTCCACCTGGGAACATATTTCGCCCCGAATTCCACAGTGTCACTGATAAGTTTTACCGACGGTTCGGGGGGACACATCAGGGTCTTCTGGGCAATAAATTCCTTGAGCATGTCATTCTGGATAGTGCCGCCGATCTTGGAAAGTGGAACACCTCTGAGTTCAGCCGCAGCACAGTACATTGCCCAGAGCACCGTGGCCGGCGGATTGATGGTCATCGAGGTGGTCGCCTGTTCCATGGGAATCCCGTCCATCAGGGCTAAAAAATCTTCGAGGGTGTCAATGGCAACACCGCACTTGCCACATTCGCCACGGGCCCTGGGGGAATCGCTGTCATAACCCATAAGAGTTGGAAAATCGAAGGCCGTACTGAGACCTGTCTGGCCTTCTCTCAGCAGGAGGCGCCAGCGCCTGTTGGTGTCTCTGGCGGTGCCCATGCCGGAGAACATCCGGAACGTCCAGTGCCTTCCCCGATAGCCGGTGACCTGATTACCGCGCAGGAAGGGAAATTCCCCGGGAACGCCGACATCCCGGGTAAAATCCATATCTTTGATGTCTTCCGGGGTATAGAGCCTTTTGATTTCGAGGTCTGATACCGTGGACCAGCGGGATTTCTGATCCGGTACTGTGCTCACAATTTTTCTTACCTCGTCCTCCCACTTTTTTGTAAGTTCCCTCGAATGATCCAGCAATTCCTCAGCGAAATACATTTTATTTCACCTCTTAAAAACGTGGCAACATAGTATCTCAAAACTGTTACCTTGTCAAGTTAAGTGTCTAAAGTGAGCTAAAGTTTAAAGTGCCTAAAGTTATTTAAAAAGGAAATATACTATCAAGATATATGACTGCCCGTCTATTTTAGTCCCTTAACTCTAAAATTCATGCTTTTCAGGGCAAGAAATAAATTCAAAACGAAGTTTTAAAATAAAGTTAGAAAATCTTACCTTAACTTTAGTGCACTTCCAACTTTAGCGTACTTCAGAGGCACTTTTCCCCTTTATGCGGGTTAGGATTAAGCGATTTCAAAGAGAAAAGGACATCTTCAAGGTTCCTCCCCTCCCCAGGATGTCATGAAGATGTACATAACCTTTGAGCTGATTTTTCTCGTTGACGACAATAAGGGTGGTGACTTCATCCTTCTGCATGTATTCTATGGTCTGGGCAAGGGAAGTATTTTCCTCTATCGTTTTGGGAGATCGGGTCATTAACTCGTCAATAGTTTTACCCTTGAAATCTTCTCCTTTCCGTACCAGGCGTCGTACATCCCCGTCGGTTAGTATTCCTAACATATGATTTTTTCTATCCGTAATCAGGACAAATCCCTTATTTTTGGCGTCAACTTCTTCTATGGCCTGGATTGCCGATACTCCTGAATAAACCCTCGGCACTTCTGTTCCAGTTATCATGACATCCCTGACCTTAGCCCTCAACCGCAAGCCGAGATGTCCACCAGGATGAAATTTGTAAAAATCTTTCTCATTGAACTTCTTCTTTTCAATAAGGGCGACCGCCAGGGCATCCCCCATAGCCAAACAAGCTGTGGAACTTGATGTAGGGGATAGGCCAAAGGGGCAGGCTTCCCTTTCAACGCCCACATCAATCACCACATCACTGGATCGGGCAAGGGTCGAGGAGGAGTTGCCGGTAAAGGCTATCAGTACGGCGCCGATCTCACGAATATTGCTAATGAGTATATTGAGTTCATATGTCTCTCCACTGTTAGAAATGGCGAGTATGACATCATCTTTTGTAACAATGCCGATGTCTCCATGCATGCCCTCCACGGGATGGAGAAAGATGGCATGGGTGCCGGTACTGGTTAGAGTCGCCACAATTTTCTTTCCCACCAGTCCGGATTTACCTATCCCCGTCACGATAACCCGGCCTTTTGATTTATAGATAATCTCAACTGCTTTTGCAAAATTGTGGTCCACCTTATCAACAAGATGGAGGACGCTTTCAGCTTCTATTCTCAAGACCTCTTTTGCCAGTTTTATCGCCTGCTCATCTTCCATTTGATACTACCTTTGCGTATAAATTAAGTGCCTAAAGTGAGCTAAAGTTTAAAGTGCCTAAAGTTATTTAAAATGGAAATTCCTATGCAATTAAATTATCATTTCCTCTCTGGAGAGAGGCAGAAATCAACTTCGGGACCAAATTCGGTTTAAAGGTACAGCAGTTCTCCCGGTGTGTCAATCAAGTAATCCGGTCTTGCCACCGTAAGTTTTTCTCTGCTGTGCCACCCCCAGGTGACGGCAACGGTTCTCACCCCGGCCATCTTTGCCTCCTTGATATCCCCGGCGGTATCTCCGATATAGTAAGTACTGTCTCTTTCCATCTGAAACCTGTCCATGGCGTGAACAATCTTCCCCCTCTTGCTGAACATGAAGTCAGACCCGAGGACTTCCTCGAAGTAGCCATTGTACTTATGACGGGACATAACCGCATTGATGGCCTCTGAATCATTGGAGGAGATGACGGCGAGGGTGTGATCTTTCGCGAGTTTATCCAGGACAGGCGCTAAATCATAAAAAGGCGTCATCTCATCGTAGTTGATCCGGGCGATGATCTCCTTTGATGCATCCATGTACTCCCCGAGATCTATACCCCTTGAGACGATGGCCTCATAAAAGTTTTCATCAAAGAGATTCAGGAAATCCGCACGATTTTTAACGATAGGTTTGCCGATCTTTTCCAGGCAGAGGGTCACCGCCCTTTCATATATCTCCAGTGAATCAATCATAACACCGTCAAAGTCAAAGAGAAACAATTTTTTCATGACATCTTGAGTTCGTAATAGTAAGTTCATCTATCAGGCAGTTCTTGGCGTAGGAAACCACATCGTCGCAATCTTCCAGAAATCGGGCAAACAGCAGTTCAAAATGGCTGTCGCCAATGATGCGGTTGAAGACGCTTTTTTTCGGGATGAGGTAGCCCTGATCCTTGGCCACAAAGGGGCGCATCTGCCGCAGCTTGGTGGTGTCGCGGATTTCGGCGTCGCCTTTGTCCTGCACGGTAAGAGCATTAATCGCCTTCTTGAAAGTTTCAATCAGCGTTTTTGTGGCCGCCAGTTCCGACAGGTTGCGCAAGCCCTGAAAATCCTTGTAGATGCGATCCAGCACGATGATATTGGGGGCAATCACCAGAAAGTTGCGCGCCAGTCCCGACTCCGGCTCATACAGCTTGTGGTAAAAGCTCCAGGCCAGAACCAGACTCAGCACCTTTGTCTTGCCTGTGCCGGTCGCCATTTTCACCACAAAGCGCCGCCAGGTCTCGTCAAACATGCCGGTGGAAACCGCACCGGAACTGTCGAAGCGCATTAAGTCGTACTTGTCCTGCACCCCCGCCACATCGTACAGGTAAATGATCGTCTCCAGCGCCTCGCGCTGGGCAAAGTAGTACTGGAACTCGGCCATCGTGCCGTCAGCCTGGGGCAGCAGGTGCGGGGTGTTGAACCACCAGTTGAGCAGGCTCCGGCTGGTCTCCGTCGCTCCCACATAGCCGCTGTCCCGCCATACTTTGGCTCGCTTGCGCAGTTGCGGCACCAAGGGCGGCATCAGCTTTTCAGAACTGGACTCCCGCAACGCTTCATCCGCCGGAAACCAGCGGATTTCAGGGTCGAGGATGGCATATGGCGATTGCGGAAAGTCTTTATTCAGGGCCATTAGACAGCTCCTTCTCGTATTGCACCATTGTCATCTCGACCGAGCACTTGAGATTTCTCCCTTCGGTCGAAATGACAGATTTTGAAGTCCGCTCTTGTTTCCGCTTCGTTCATGGGTTGTAAACTCCAATTTTCCAAACACCTTTTTCACGGAAAGCCGGAATCGTCTGTCGGCGGGCGGCGTTAAGCAGGGTGTTGATTGATTTCCGGCCCTTTTTCGCGTAATCGGCAAGCGTGGTTATCTTCTCGCCGCGCAGATAGGTAATTCTTTTATGCAGCGACTCCGTCAGAGCGAGAGTGACAATCTTCTCCATTGTTTTGGCATTTTTTGCTTTGCTATATTCATTAAACGAGGCATAATAAACTCGTTTCTCTTTATCCCGAATGATGATGCCGGGGAAACCCAAACGTCTAAGCTGGAAATTGATGATTACCCGGCCCATCCTGCCATTGCCATCGCAAAACGGATGGATCGTTTCGAAATCAAGATGGAATTTGGCGATCTTGTCGGTAAAGTAATTAACGTGGTCGGCGGCAAATTCCCGCAGAATTGTCTCCATCATTTGTGCGACATATTCAGGCGCCGGCGCGATATGGGTTCCCACACGGACGTATTCGCCGGTGGTGCGGAAACGCCCCGCAATCGCATCGTTGATATTGCCGATCAGCATTTTGTGCAGAAGCAGAATCATCTCCAGAGAAAGTTCCGCTGCCTGTGCTTTGCTTTTGGTATATTCCATCACCCGGGCGAGATTTTTTGCTTCAAAAACTTCTCGCACCGAGACATGGCGGGAAACTTTCATCTCCAGCAGAATGCGCTCCGTCTCCTTCAGCGTCAGCGTCGAATTCTCGATGGCGTTGGAATTGAAAACGCTTTCCGAAAGCTCGACTTCATCAATAATTGCCAGTAAAGATTCTTTGCCCTGGGCAAGTCGGTCGTATTCGGTCTTCAGGTCTTTGATAGCGTTTTTTACCGGATTTGTTGTTGCCATGGATGAACCATATCTGCTTAATGGGTATTTGTCAAAGAGTCGTTAATTTAACACGAAACAGGCAGCAATTAACGTTTTTTTATAGAGCCGTTCCCTTTATTTGTCCTCGCTTTTCTTTTTTGCAGGCGTCTCAGCATTGCCGAGTCGCTTGCGCTGTTTGGTCTCGATCATTTCGGTGAGGTCAACGAAGCGATTCGGGAAAATTAGGATGCAGCGCCATCTTGTAAATCCTTTATCATGACACGGACAGTCCTTATCAGTTCGAGAATATCCTTTTTGCAGATATTGAATACCTGCTCGGCATCAATATCGAAATACCCATGAGCGATCACATTAAGGCGGTCAACCGATTCCTGTCGGTCATACATAGCGGGCCTCCTGCAGAATGCGCCGTTTCAGACGCGGATTCATCCGCTCGCGCAACCGCACCACATCCACACGCCGCGCAAGGAGTTCCTCCAGTTCCTGTTTCATGCGTGAGGTGCGGAACAGGTTCGGTTCACTGGTTTCAAATACGACATCCACGTCGCTTTCCTCTTGCGCCTCCCCGCGCGCAAAAGACCCAAAAACACCCAGGGAACTCAAACCATACTCTGCCTGACGGCTTTCCTCGAACGTTCTGAGCCGGGCAAAGACATCCTCTGTCGTCATTACCGCAGTATTCATACGTTCACCTCTATGATCGTCATCGTGTCAGTGCCGAAGATGTCCACCACCTTGACCGCCATCAGCCATCCGGCCTTCTTGCCGTGAAATGCGGCAAAGCCCTCGGTCTTTTCCGCGCGGTAGGCTTTCATGACCAGGTCGAGGAAAGCGGTTTCCTTTTCTTCCAGTTGTTTTTGCTGTCCCGCCACTTCTTCACCTTGCGGCGCAGTTGCGGCACCAAGGGCGGCATCAGCTTGTCCATACTGGATTCTCGGATTCCGGCTTCCGCCGGAATGACGAGTTACTACGAAAATAGAGCAAAAACCGTAATAAAATCAACAAAAATCTATTTTCATGCTTCGTGGCGCCCCACGTGGCATGGGGGTTTTTTACGAGACCATCAACTTTATATTTAGTTTATATTTAATTTAAAATATCACAACTCTTTGCTTATTAAGTATTTTTGGTTTCTGGATACCTATCTAAATGTAAAATTACATTTAGTTTATATTTAATTTCCAAGTACCCAATATCCATTTCTTTTTGTCCCTAAAAACCTTATTTTCTTTTCCCGTTTCAGCTCTTGCAAGATATTTGAAATATCTTGTGGATTCAACTCCGGAAAGACAGTTTGCAAATCATGGCGATAGCCTTTATTCTTCTCCAAGTGTTTGAGAATCAGCTCTTTGTCTTTTTCCCGTGAAATGCCTGTTAACTTGATATGGATACCTACCTTACTTTCATAAGCATAATACCTATGAGAAAGAATATACTTTGCTCCTCTAGTTTTGCCGACCTGCTCAATAACACCAATCTCTAAAAATTTGTTCCTATTTTTTATCTGGGCTACAGGCTGATTTTCTCGAATCTTCTCCAATTCGTATATCTCATCAAAGGATAGGATAACCTGTTTTTCGTTGATTATTTTTTCAAGAAAGAAAATAAAACTTTCGTCTTTTACCTTAGCTGGAATTTTAAGACAGACAGAAAAATCATCACTTTCGGAAAGGTCTGGCAGCCCTTTGCCTTCCTTGATAGTATATTCAAATATGTCATCCATCCCCTGTCCTGAACGTTCAACCAGGCCGGCTTTTTCAAATGTTTCGGCAATAGACCGGTTTCGCCAACTCTTTTTATGTAGAATATTTTCAATCGTGATGCCTGGAGGAAAACCACCCGGGCTCTCAATAATGAACGATTCCGGTGATGCCTTAATGAACACAGACTGGTTTCTGAATGTGTAGTCTCTGTGAGCCACTGCATTTAGAATTGCTTCACGAACAGGTTTTTCACTAAAGGCGTAGATTTCTCGCTGGAAAAACCCTTGTTGAAATGGAATTCTGATATTTCGGGCATTGATGGTCTCCCATATTTCATCACAGATGTTAAAAAAGGGGGCACGCCAGTTCTTTCGGAAATCATGGGTTATTTTTCTTGCATCCTGCCTCCATTCAAATATTATCTCGCACCCAGGCAGCAACTCATTAAGCTTCTCTTTCTTCCCAAAAAGGATCAGGCTTGTGTAATTCAGACCATTGTCCGTCAGCAAACCGATGGAACGCAATGTTTTCTCACTTGCAAAAGATAGATAATCCTCACGTCTTGCCTTCTCAGCCCAGCGTCTTTTAAAGTTCGCTATCGCTTCTTCATCGAGGCCATCCAATTTCAGCCCTTCCACGATTTGAGCAGAAAAATCCGGCTGCGATTCATTGAGAATCCTTTTCAAGGTTATCTGGTCCATTTCAACCAGGGATTCCCCTGCTCGCATCGGATAATAATATTTGCCTGTTGACCGGATTACCTGACCGACGGGACGGGAAGGTATATGGAATATAAGAACACGCCCATCGGGATGTGTCAACTCCTCAACATCTATCCGTATCTTGATCTTATTAAGCAATTCATTGGACAGCTTATTATGCGTACTCAGAAAAGCCTTCGTGCCGACAACCTCTCGTTGATAATTCACGCCAAGAATTAGCTTTCCACCGCCCTCATTAGCCAGAGCGGCGCAATAATCCGGCAGGTCTTTATCCGTGCTGAAACTATTTTTAGCTGTCTTAAACTCCAGAGTTTTATCTTCTGACCTCTTCAGCCATTTGTTAAATTCTTCAACCGTTGTCATAGTGTTTTATACTGATACCTCCACTATGGTCATCGTGTCGTTGCCGAATATGTCCACCACCTTGACCGCGATCTTGCGCCGCCCTGGCGTGCATTCGTGGAAAATGCTTTTTAGTTCCAGGGAGCGGTCTTTCTTTGTCCGGAAGGATTGCCACTCGTTTTCGAATATGTAATCTCCGGTCCAGCGTTCTTCCCATTCGCCGGTTTCCTCATTCTTAACACAGATGATTTCACGCTTGTTCTCAAAATTGAAATCCACTGCCCAGTAGTCAATCCAGTCTGTCCACTTTTTTGTAAGCACCTCTCGGTTAGTGATACCGTTTTTGTCTTTGATCACCTTTACGATCTGTCCCTTTTCGACTACGATCTTGCTGGTTTTGTCCTTGAGCGTGGCTTCGGTGGCGGCGATGGAATCCTGCGCCGGAAACCAGCGAATGGCCGGGTCGAGGATAGCATGTGGAGAGTCTGGGAAATTCGGGTGTAGGGCCATTATCTTATCTCAATTAAAATGTCCAATCTTCTCTTTCCATAAAACCTTCTAAATTCAAACAATCTATACTGAAATATTCACAGACGTTGGGAATGTGTGCTGCATTTGGCTTTTTAGATTCCTGGGTGATAACACAGCCCTTAAGCGCTTTTGCTTTGGCTATCACAAAGGGATCGGCGACGGGTTTTCCCTGTAAACGCTCCTTTTTACGAACAAGAGATTGAAAATGGGAAACTTTAAATATTTCAACGACAAAGGCAAATTCTTCTGGAGAAGGTAGTTGAAAAAATCTCGGTTTTCTTTTGCCCATTCACCCAACCGGTCACTATATCCCTCAATTTCATTATAAACCTCGCGAACCGAAACGATCTTTCCTTCAGTTATATATTCTTCAAACTTTTTCCACAACGAAGGGAAGCGCATGGGATAATAATTACTAAACAAATCAATCAGGGCGTTGCTATCGAAAACATAGATCATACGCCCCCTCCCCTGGTAAACAATAACTCCTCCATGCCCGGCACACTCTTCACTTTTACCCCGAGATAATCAGCAAGCTGTTCAACGGAGATTCGGTTTTGATACAAGCGGCTGAAGACCAGCTCGATGTAAGAGTCGCCAAGGTATACACCTTTGTTTCGATAATAGTCTCCACCCTTGCCTGATTTAACTTTATCCTTTTTCCATTCTTTTACTTTCTGTTCATAAAATTGCTGGCTCACCAACCTTCTATCGTAAAACTTGCGTAGAATCACTTCACGGCTGACACAATACAGGCTGGCCAAATCGCCTATGGTATTGTCACTAATAGTACCGGTTTTAATCCGCTGGTCAAAATCGTCATCGGGAACAAGAAAGGCGGCTGCAAAGCTGTTACACAATACTTCAATTCGTTTGTTGTCGCCTTGCAAGAAATGAATATAATCTTCAAGTGGCTTATCAACGCCGCCGGTTCCAAACAAAAGATGAGGCAGTTCATGAAAAAGGGTAAAAACCTGTCGTGTATCGGGTTTGCTATTATTGACATAAATAAGCGGAAACCGTTCATCATAAAGGCAGAACCCTGAAAATAAATCGTCCTTGAATGCCTCCTTGAATACAAATACCCCGCATTCTTCAAACGCTTTGCGCCATGCCTTGAATGCCACATCAACACTATTCCACTTAAATTGTTCGTTCAGATCTACGTTCAAGTATTTTCGGACGGCGATAACCATATCAGAGATAGGAATACCAGGAACAAACTTCAGGTCGCGCACAATCTGGCTTTGTGACGGATTTTTACCCTCGTAAAGCTCGACAAGGTTGAGTTGCATGGACTTTGCCTGCCTGAGCATATAGCGCATCCGAGGAGACATCAGTTCGATTTCCTGATCCGGCAAAGTGCGGAAAGCTTGCTTGGGCGTTTCTTCCACGGGCGGTTCTGGAAAAAAGAATAACGCCAGAGGTCGTTTATAAATCTTATAGGCAAGTTCTTCCAACTGTATGTAGGATGGGGAGCCTTCGCCTCTTTCCCACGCGGCAACCGTTTCAGCGGTGATGCGTTTCCTGCCGAGTTTACGGGCTACGTCCTTTACAGGAATGCCCGCCGTTTCGCGCGCCCATCGCAAAACTGAAGGGTTTACGGGAATTGACTGACTCATATTTTCACCTCTACAATCGCCATCGTATCATTGCCGAAAATGTCCACCACCTTGACCGCGATCTTGCGCCGGCCGGGCGCGCATTCGTGGAAAATGCTTTTTAGTTCCAGGGGGCGGTCTTTCTTGGTGCGGAAGGATTGCCACTCGTTTTCGAATATGTAATCTCCGGTCCAGATTTCTTCCCATTCGCCGGTTTCCTCATTCTTAACACGGATGATTTCACGCTTGTTCTCAAAATTGAAATCCACTGCCCAGTAGTCAATCCAATCCGTCCACTTTTTTGTGAGCACCTCGCGGCTGACGATGCCGCTCTTGTCCTTGCTTACCTTAATGATCTGCCCTTTTTCCACCACTATTTTGCTGGCTTTGTCCTTGAGGGTTGCCTCCGCATTGGCGATCGAGTCCTGCGAGTAGAATACCGAAAAATCCGTTAATTCCACCGCCACGCTGCCCATTTGCTTTTTGGAAGGGGGCTTGACGTGCGGCTTGACCTCAATAAAAGAGACATCGTGAAAGACCACCTGGTTCTTTTCCACCGCCCGCTTGTCGAAGACCTCGGCGGGAATGTACTTGGGGGCGATGTCAATGCCCTTGGCGCGGGCTTCATCCAGCACATTGGGGAACAGCCCCATCTCGAACTCAAAGCCCAAGATGTCCACGCGGGTGATGTGCTTCTTGCGGCATTCCAGGATCACCTCTTCCACGAACAGGCGCGTCACCGGCAGGTTGACCGGCCCCACGGCCACCAACCGTCCGGCCTTCTTGCCATGGAAGGTGGCAAAGCCATCGGTCTTTTCCGCGCGGTAGGCCCGCAGGATCAGGTCGAGAAAGGCTGCTTCCTTTTCTTCCAGTTGCTTTTGCTGTTCCGCCTCGCGCAGGTTGGGGTTAACGCCGATATAGTGCTGGCGCTCGTACTTGCCCAGGTTGAGGATTTCAAAGGCGCGGTAGTTCTTGCCATCAGCCTTGAGCTGCCGTTGTACGCCGATCAGCCGCTTCCGGGTGGTGTGAATGCCGAACTTGCCAAGATCGCTGACGATCCACTTGCGTCCCAGCTTTTCGGCCACGGCCGCGGTGGTACCGGAGCCGCAAAAGAAGTCGGCTACCAGGTCGCCTTCATTGGAAGATGCCATTATTATACGTTCGGTTAGCTCTGCCGGTTTTTGTGTTGGATACCCAGTTCTGTCTTTTGCCACTTGGTTCAACTGAGGAATATCATTCCAATAATCTAGGCACAGTGTTCCTTCCTTCATGTAGTATCGCATCACAAGTTCAGGATGGTTTACTTCCCACTCTGGAGATACATCACGAGCACCTTTTATAGGGCTATCCTTCAAGAAGCGGCCAATCAACCTATAGCGCCCGTTTTCGTCTTCATACTTGTATCGTGCTTTCTGCTCATCATCCAAAGGCGACATGATTGCCTCATAGTTGTAAATCCAATTGGCTGATTTAGTGTAGAAATAAATCGTGTCATGGCGGCGGCCATAAGCCACCTTTGGTACTCGTCCGCCCGTATAACACCAAGAAATTTCATTCCTAAATCCCGCCTTGTCGTTATCTCCACCTTTACCAAAAACCTCATCCAGCACCATTCTAATCATGCTGTTTACGCGAGGATCACAATGAACATAAATACTCCCATCCTCGGACAACAAATCCCGCATCAGCGCCAGCCGCTCGTAGATCATGGCGATAAAGGAATCCGCGCCTTTGCCCCAGGTGTCGCGGTAGGCGATTTCTTCCAGGATGTTGGGCTTTTTGGTGAAGGTGTCAGAGTTCCCGTCGGAAGACGTGATCTCGATGTCCATCGAGAAATCCGCACCCACGTCGAATGGTGGGTCAATGTAGATGAGTTTCAGCCCGCCCTGCTTTTCGGTCTCTTCGCGTAGCGGGCCGTTCTTCAGGGATGAGAGGATCAGCTTGTTGTCGCCCCAAATGAGTTTGTTGGTCCAGCCTTTGAGCTGGCGGCCGCGGGCGTCCAGGTCGAACAGACTCATCTGCAAGCGGGTGTCTTTTTCAGCGCGCGGCTCGTCCACCTGCTCGATCACCTGAAAAGGCAGCACAATGTTGCAGACCTCGCTGCTCTTGCCGTTCCAGACCAGTTCCACCTCCCGCTTGTCCTCGAACAGCAGAAAACGATACTTCTCCGGCAACGGCCTACCCGCTTCAATAAAGCGGAGAATCTCCTGTTGTTCCTGTTCAGTCAGTCGCGGCATAAAGTTCCTCTTCCTGTCAGTGTTCTACCCAGTTCAGGTCGATGGGCACTATAGAAAATATAACGGCGCAAATCAGTGGCCTTTGCTATCGCTATTCGCCGAACACGTCCTGCTGCAGAGCTACATAGATCGATGTCCCGGGTCGCACAAGAGGAGCGCAAATTGCTTTCATAAATGCGCGCTTGTCATTCCCGAGTTTGCGGGTCGGGAACAGCCGCTTGGCGGCGTTATAGATGTCGCCCGCTGGGCGTTTGAGGTCGTCCACCGGACCCCCATTCGCGATGCTGTTCCGTAGGGCTTCTGCCTTTGCTTCTATCAGCTGCGGTGCAAGCTCAGGCTGCCCGAACGACTCGCATATAACCTTCATTACGGAATCGTCTAACAGGTACGATTCAATTGTCCGCAGCGAGAGCACACGTACCTGCTGAGCGTGCAACGTACGAATCTCTTCATCCGTTCGGTCATCACGGTCGATTACTCGGGTAACACGCACTCCAGGTGCGAGGGCACTCAGTAGCCTTCCCACACCCCGAGGGTCATTCTGAATGTCGTCTGCGTTGCCAGCGCCTAGGAATACCACTTGTGGGTATTCGGTTTGAAAGATTTCGTTGTAGCACTCGGCATCGAAGTCTTTTCCTCCTTCGAGTCGGCCTCCTTCGCAGAGCACGACTCGTTCTGGCGTTACATAGCCAGCGAGATCGTCGAGAGCAATCTGCATAGCTCTCTTCCAAAACGGTCTATTCGGCTCAATGGGGCGTAGTGTCAGTGGCAAGTCGAAATTCACCCCATCGAAATCCAAGAACACAATAGAGCCCGGAGTGCCTTGTGCGAGATCGCGAGCCTTCCTCATCATGCCAACTGAGTGTGTGGCAAGCCAAAGTTGCGAAATTTTTGGGATCGCGCGGAACAACTCGTCGAGAAGAGCGCTCTGAAGCCTTGGCGACATGTGTGCCTCAGGCTCGTCAATGAAGAATACCGTATCATCGAACTCGCGCCGTTTGATCAACAGATCGAGTAGCAAATCGAACGCGGCCTTCTCACCTCCTGAGAGATTCTTGTAAAGAAATGCCTTGCTGTCGCCCTTGTCGAACCTAAATGTCCCAGCCGAAAGAGGATTACCGAGGCTATTGAGCACAAGGCCAGGGAAGAGTCGCTGCATCACGTCCCGAATCTCTCCAATCGACCGCTCCCGGAATTCTCCCATGGTGAGATCGGGCTGAGCACGTTCGTAGACATCCTCAAACCCCTGCGACACCAGTCGCCTATAATTGAGGCTCACAGCCTGATCGTTGTCGATGAGGCGATTTATCCGGAACTCCTGTACTGCGGGGGCAACACGAGACAGGTTGTCTAACTGAAACTCAGGATCGTTTCGGTAGGCCGAGCGCGCGTAGACAGCCTTCCGGCGCTGGTCATCGGTGGCGGGTTGTGGATCGTGGAAGGTCAGTGTTACCGAATTCTGCCAGTTTCCGGCTGCGCCAGGCACTTGCTTGTGATGGTAGGTCTCGTCCCAGTTCCCACTGCGTGCCCAATGATGCCGATGCCAAGTATGGGCAGCGTCGATCAGGGAGGACTTGCCACACCCGTTTGGTCCAACCAATAACACAAGCCGCGCTGAGTCAGGAATATCAGTGATTGTGGCATCAGTGAATCCCTTGAAGTTGGTCAGTCGAATCTCGCGAACTTTCATCGGTGTCTCCGGTACTCAGTTTATATTATGATTAAATATGATGTCAGGTCGAACAAATTATTCTAAAGTTGCCGGATAACTCCACGCCCCACTGGAATCTTCAGGGCTCTATGCAATAACCATTTATTTGTATGCTTCTTTTCTGTCACGCACAGCGATGATGTCTACGAGATTATTATTGTCATCGATTGAATAAACAATGCGGTAATCACCGACTCTTAGCCGCCAGAGATGCTTATTGCCGGCCAATTTTCGACAACCTGCAGGTCGAGGTTCTATAGAAAGATTTTCAATTTTAGGAAAAATCCTATTCACCAGTTTCCAATCGAGAGCTTCCAGTTCTTTACGGGCAGATCGGGAAAAAGTTGTTAGGTATTTAGACATGCAACTTGCCTTGTTTTCTTAACCGTTCCCTGACGGATTCAATAGATTCTCTTGGTTCCTCTGCACGTTGTTTTGAAAGTAAATTATCGAAAAAATCTTCCCAAATTTCACCAAATTTTCTCAGGTTAATTTGCACTGCAACTTTTTGCCCTTTTTCATCTGTAACATATTGTATACCTTGCATAAAAAACACCTCATCCCTTATAGTAATAACATAATTGTGCCAACTCTCTTGACTGCCCTGCTCACCATCGAATAATAAACCCCGAGGTGATCCGCTCTCTCCTTCATGATAAGGGAACCCGGGTATTCTATCCGAAGAGGTCAAGCCATGAAGAACCTATATATCACCATAATATGTCAATGCAAGACCTGACCCCATTTCCCCGTGACCCCGTTTCCCCGTGCATCTAAACATCCGGTGGCCACAATTTTTCTCTTTCCACGCGCCGTTCGATAACATCTGTTGAAACACCAAATGGCCTTGACAATTGAGTGCTTATGAGCGAAAGCACGGCATTGGGATCCGCTTTCAGATATGCCGGCATGTTATTTAGCTCCAGTAATTTCAAGGCATTTTCAATTTCGTGAACAAGGTCTTCTCGAGGGACGAGAAGACGGCCGGCAAATTCATTAGCTTGGTATTCAAAGTATCTGTATTCTGTGTCGGGCAGGCTTAGAAGGATATCTTTCCATTCCTCTGCCGATTCGAATACGATCATAGCGTAAAAGTCTTTGTGAAGAAAAAAATGGCCGAGTTCATGGGCAAATGAGAATCTCATTCGGTTGACGAATTTTTCATTCATATAATGGTCGTGATCGACAACGATTCCTCTCAAATCCGATCTGAGATAGGCTTCCATATCAGTATTCTGCATGAGGTTGTTCTCCGGATCAATATCGAGCTTTAATTTGAATTCTACAATAGCCTCGACATCGACTGGTAGCTTCTCTGCCGACCAATACCGGGTACGGACCTCCTCCGCGCAATCCCAAATATCTTCCAACCTGAGCCATTTGCACCTGAACTCGGCCTGATTCAATGCCTATGCCTCCTTTTTGATCAGTTCTATCAGCCTGTCTAATTCCTCCACTGTTGGTTTGTCGCTCCTCACCGTTCTGAAAAATAAAGGCAATGCATTTACGATTCTTCTGTCCGATGCGATATCATCGGGGAGCATCTGCGCTCCAAGGCGGGACAGATCTTTCATTGTTTGCCATTCATCCGATCCCTGTGTGATGCCGATTAAATCTGCGATGCGCCTCAGCTTCTCCTCGTCCTGGGGCGGAGAGAGAAGACCTCTTTCAACCTTGCTCCAGTTGCTGGCATCCAAATCGAGTTCCTGACAAAATTTTCTTAAAGTGATGTCTCTGGCGATTCTCCTTTCCTTGATAAATTCACCAAACATCGCGCCTCCCCCTTTCTTGGCTCACCTCCATACATTTTTTTATCTTCCTCTATTTGCCGTGGTTTATTGTGTACCACATGTGGTATAAATAATACCACGAAGAGGAATTGTCAAGATTTATTCTCACTTTTTCCTTAAAAAAATCATAATCGGTCCGCATATCATATCAGTATGAAGATTGAAAAGATTATCTAAGCACGGACAGGCTCGAAACGATGAATGCGCGACAACACATCAGAGAGGGCGTCTTTAGCTTGCGCTGTATCGTAATCGGTCTGTAAGCCGACCCAGAAACCGTCGCTGGTACCGAAGAAGCGAGACAGGCGTAAGCCGGTATCGGCGGTTACGGCCCGCTTGCCCGCAACGATCTCTCCGATGCGCCGTTGCGACACACCGATTTCCTTGGCGAGCCGGTACTGGGTAATGCCCATCGGCTTCAAAAATTCCTCCAGCAAGATTTCGCCGGGGGTTGGGTAAGGTATTTCACGCGGCATGGTCACTCTCCTTCAATGGTAATCAACGATCTCAACGTCGTAGGCATGGCTGCCCTCGAAGCGGAAGCATACGCGCCACTGATCGTTAATGCGGACGCTCCATTGCCCGACCCGGTCGCACTTCAGTTGCTCCAACCTATTATTCGGTGGAATACGCAGGTCTTCCAGCTTTTCCGCACGGTTGAGCATCGCCAGCTTGCGCAAAGCCACGACTTGGATATTCACGAAACGGGCAACCCGCTTGCCGTTGAACAGGGCTTCAGTGCCTGAGCACTTGAACGTCGAGATCATGGGTATATACTAACGAACTACGTTAGCAATGTCAACCGTTATTCGCACTTGCCCCGCCCCAACTCTCTTGACTGCCCTGCGCACCGTCGGATAATTGACCCGGAGATGCTCCGCTATCTCTTTTCATGGTTAGAGACCTTGGCATAATGTCATTCCGAGGAGCATAAGCGACGAGAAATCTTAATATTTCTATTGCTTAAGATTTCTCCCTTCGGTCGAAATGACAAAATAGGTAGTTATGCAAAGGTCTCGACCAGGGAATCCGGGTATTCTATCCGAAGAGGTCAAGCCATGAAGAACCTATATATCACCATAATATGTCAATGCAAGACCTGACCCCATTTCCCCCTGTTCTGCCACGTCCGACTTGGTTAGGATTCATTTCTTTCAATCCAGTAATCTGGCCTTCTGTGCTGGTGTGCCACAGCGATTATGAAGACATGATTGCTTTCAACGGAAGGCATTGTTAATTTTGGATAGTTTTATATATCGCAAGATGCTGAAATGATACAATAAAAATTGTTTAAACCTATTCTTATTTAACAATACCGAAAATATAACGTAACTATTCAGCCATGACAGGCGAGACGCCTGTCCTACTTGATTTGTATAACCACCTACAAGGTAGGACAGCCGTCTCGGCTGTCTAAAATACTATCTGTAAACGTCAGCTTTCCCCTGACCCCTGACAATTCTTATCAATAAGACGGGTGATCGTCTCCTCGTATGGCCTGACGGCAACTCCTGCCTCGGTGATGATCGCCGTTATGTAATGGTTTGGTGTCACGTCAAAGGCCGGATTATAGACCATTACCCCCTCCGGGGCTGTCCTGACTCCGTGAAACGTCAGTACCTCTTCGCCGTTTCTCTCCTCGATGGGAATGCCATCCCCATCCTTAATTCCCATATCAATGGTGGACAGCGGCGCCGCTACATAGAAGGGAATATGGTTTTCCTTCGCCAGGACGGCAAGGGAGTAAGTGCCGATCTTATTGGCCACATCGCCATTGGCGGCGATCCGGTCCGCCCCTACGATGACCAGGGCAATCTTTCCCTGTTTCATGAGAAACCCTGCCATACTATCGGTAATCAAAGTAGCCGGGATGTTCTCCTTTACCAGTTCCCAGGCGGTAAGCCTCGCCCCCTGTAGTATCGGCCTCGTCTCATCCATATAGACGTGCAGCGTCTTTCCTTCCTCCCGGGCAGCCCTGATCACGCCGAGGGCCGTCCCGTAACCGGCTGTCGCCAGGGCGCCGGCATTGCAGTGAGTAAGGATATGATCACCGTCCTTGATCACTAACCTCCCGTGGATACCCATCTGCCTGTTGATGGCGATATCCTCTTCACAGATACGAATGGCCTCGGCAACGAGCACCTTTTTTACCGTCTGTGCACCGGAGGCAAAAGTCTCATCGAAACATCGCCTCATCCTCTCCACCGCCCAGAAGAGATTTCTCGCCGTGGGACGCGCCTGGGAAAACTCATGGCAGATGCGGTTAAATGCCGCTTTCATCTCGCCCCCGGATACCGGTGAAAGATGGAGCGTGCCGAGGGCGATGCCCATCGCCGTAGCCACCCCGATGGCCGGAGCTCCACGGATCGAGAGGTCTTTAATCGCCGCAATTACCTCTTCATAGCGCCTGCAGACAAGGTGCCGCTCCTCGTAGGGGAGGGCCTTCTGGTCAATCATGACCACCGTATCATCTTTCCAGAAAACTGTCCTGATCATTCTTCGGAAAGCCTCCTCTTCAGAAGGTCATTGATGAGCCGGGGATTGGCCTTTCCCTGCGTGGCTTTCATCACTTGACCGACAAAAAATCCAAATACCTTCTCCTTCCCCCCTCGATACTGTGCCACCTGTATCGGATTGGCCTCTATGACACGGGTGATGATCTCTGTCAATTCCCCCTCATCGGTGATCTGTACCATCCCCTTTTCCTCGATGATTTCTTTTGGATGCTTGCCGGTTCTGTACATCTCCTCGATAACTTCCTTGGCCATCTTGCCGCTGATCGTTCCAGCCTCGATCAGATGGATCATCTCCGTCAGGGATGCGGGAAGGATGGGACACATTTTAATATCGCGCTTTTCTTCATTCAACAACTTGAGGACATCGCCCATGACCCAGTTGGCGGCGATTTTTGGCTTCCCCGAAAGCCTGGCCACCTCTTCATAGTAGTCGGCGAGGGCCCGGCTCGAAGTCAATACACCGGCATCGTAGGCCGGGATCTGATAATCACGGACAAACCTTTCCCTCTTCTCCATGGGGAGTTCGGGAAGCCCCTTGCCGACTTCCTCGATCCAGTCATCACTGATGACAACAGGCACAAGGTCGGGATCGGGAAAGTAGCGGTAATCGTGGGCCTCTTCCTTGCTCCGCATGGAATGGGTCACCCCCTGGCCGTCATCCCAGAGTCTCGTTTCCTGGAGCACCTCGCCGCCGCCCTCGAGAATGTACTGCTGCCGTTTAATCTCATACTCCAGGGCACGCTGGACATTCCGGAAGGAGTTCATGTTTTTCAGCTCTGTCCTTGTCCCGAAGTCCGTATTTCCTTTTGGTCTGATGGATATGTTGGCATCGCAACGGAAACTCCCCTCCTCCATATTACCGTCGCAGATTTCAAGATAGACCAGGATTTCATGGAGTCCTTTCAGATAGGCTGCCGCCTCCTCGGCGCCCCTTATGTCCGGCTCACTGACAATTTCTATCAGGGGCACCCCGGTCCGGTTCAGATCCACATAGCTTGATGAATTATGGTCGTCATGCAGCAACTTCCCCGCATCCTCCTCCATGTGGATCCGGGTGATGCCTATCGTCTTTTTCCCACCGTCTATCTCAATTTCCACATACCCATGTTCTGCAAGGGGATTGGCATACTGTGATATCTGGTAACCCTTGGGGAGGTCGGGGTAAAAATAGTTCTTCCGGGCAAAACTGCACTCCCTGTTGATCCGGCAATGGGTGGCGAGGGACATCTTCATCGCGTATTCCACGACCTTTTTGTTCAGGACAGGCAAGACCCCCGGCATCCCGAGACAAATGGGACAGGTATTGCTGTTTGGCGTTGCCCCAAACTTTGTGGAACAGCCACAAAAGACCTTCGACTGGGTCAAGAGCTGGGCATGGATCTCCAGCCCGATGACAGTTTCGTATTCCATTTAAAGATTCGGTCTCCTTCTTTCGATTTTTGCATTCCTCTCGCAGGCCGCGGCGATCTGGAACAATTTCCCCTCCTCAAATGGCCCGGAGAGAAATTGAACTCCTATGGGAAGACCGCTCCGGGTAAAGCCGCAGGGTACAGAGATCCCTGGTATGCCCGCCAGATTGGCGGAGATGGTGAAAATGTCGGAGAGGTACATCTGCAGGGGGTCGTCGGTCTTCTCCCCGATCTTAAAGGCCGGGGTTGGGGAGGTAGGGGTGAGGATCACATCACAGAGTTTAAATGCCTCATCAAAATCACGTTTAATCAGCGCCCGTACCTTGGACGCCTTCTTGTAATAGGCATCGTAGTAACCGGAGGAAAGGACGTAGGTGCCGAGCATAATCCGTCTCTTTACCTCCGCCCCGAAACCTTCCGAACGGGTTTTTTTGTACATCGTAAGGAGATCCTGAACATTACCGGCGCCGGACCGGAAACCGTATTTCACACCGTCATAGCGTGCCAGATTGGAACTCGCCTCCGCGGGGGCCACAATGTAATATACGGCCAGGCAGTACTCCGTATGGGGAAGTGATATCTCGATACACCTGCCGCCGCTCCCCTCGATTACCTTGATGGTGTTCTGCACCGCCGCCAGCACCTCCGGGTCAATCCCCTCGATGAAGTACTCCTTCGGAATCCCCACCGTCCAGCCCTCGATCCCCCCTGAGAGATACTCTCTGTAATCCGGGACTTCTATCGGCACCGATGTGGATTCCTTCGGGTCATAGCCGGCGATGACGTTCATCATGATGGCACAGTCCTCCACATCCCTGGTAAAGGGACCGATCTGATCCAGCGAGGAGGCAAAGGCAACCAAGCCGAAACGGGATACTCTCCCGTAGGTGGGCTTCATCCCCACGACACCACAAAGGGCGGCAGGCTGCCTGATGGAGCCACCGGTATCGGAACCGAGGGAGGCGATACACTCATCTGCCGCTACGGCAGCGGCGGAACCACCACTGGAGCCCCCTGGTATCCTTTCCGGATCCCAGGGGTTTCTCGTAATCCCGAAAAATGAGGTCTCCGTGGAAGAACCCATGGCAAACTCGTCCATATTCGTCTTGCCTACGAAGACAGCCCCGGACTCCCTTAATTTTTCCACCACCGTGGCATCGTACGGCGGCACATAGTTTGAGAGAATACGGGAACCGCATGTCGTCCGGAACCCCCTGGTGCAAAAGATGTCTTTCAGGGCAAGAGGAACACCGGTTAAGGCCCTGATCTTTCCTCCTCTGATATTCAGATCAGCCCTTTTTGCCTCCTCAAGGGCAGAATCCCTCATCAGGGCAATATAGGCATGGACAACACCTTCTACGGCATCAATCCGGTTGAATACGGACTGGAGGATCTCGACAGAAGTAGTCTCGCCTGTCCTGATCTTCTCTTGCAGTTCATGAATCGTTAACTGGTTTAATTCCATCCTGTCCACCGATACACAATGTAACTGCTCAGGTGTTTAGGCTGAAGACCGAAGGCTGAAGTGTCCTAACAGTCTTCCACCTTCAGTCTATCTACCTGAGTAGTTACTACACAATAACACCAGTCATATGTCATACGTCATACGTCTTATAACTTACGACTTACGACTTACGACTATTCTATAACCTTTGGAACACTGAAACAGTCACCCCTTGCCTCCGGGGCATTGGCCAGGGAAAGGCCATGACTTAACGATTCCCCGACCCTGTCATCCCTAAAGGCATTGACGAGAGCAATGGCATGACTCATTGGTTCGACACCG
>Ga0210015_1000777_pt1 | contig 32547 bp, 26 predicted proteins | sample CryGeymeta201522_FD_185471 | JGI IMG/M metagenome (GOLD analysis project Ga0210015, IMG submission 185471) | Groundwater microbial communities from Crystal Geyser aquifers in Utah, USA - Crystal Geyser metaG 2015-22 (SPAdes) (version 2) | ecosystem: Environmental > Aquatic > Deep subsurface >... | reverse complement strand
AGTTCTTACTTTTCCTTCGCTCAAAACTTTCTCTACTGCGTCCTCTATATCTTTCGCTACTTCTATTTCCCCCAGAAACTCCAACATCATTGCCCCGGCTAATATAGTAGCAGTAGGATTAGCAATAGATTTTCCTTTATATTTTGGAGCAGAACCATGTATTGGTTCAAACATAGACACACCTTCCGGGTTAATATTCCCTCCAGCAGCAATACCCAGACCACCTTGAATCATTGCCCCTAAATCAGTAATTATATCTCCAAACATATTAGGAGCAACAACTACCTTAAACCATTCCGGTTTTCTTACCAGCCACATAGTTATAGCATCAACAAAAGTAAATTCAGTCTCAATGTCTTCGTATTGGGCAGAAACCTCGGTGAAAACTTCTCTCCATAATCCATAGATATTAGTTAACACATTAGCTTTATCAACTGAAGTTACTCTCTTCATATCCTCTTTCTTAGCTAGCTCAAAGGCATATTTTATGACTCTTTGTGCTCCCGATTTGCTAATTAAACCAATCTGGTAAGCCATCTCTTCTTCTTGTTCTAAGTTGAAATCTACCTGAATTTTAGCCTTGTAGAGTTTTCTTAATACTTCTAAATGGTCTTGATTTGTTCTGGCTTTAAACCTTCCCCCAATTCCTACATAGAAGTCTTCGGTATTCTCTCTAACTACGTAAAAATTAATATCTTCCGGGTTTTTATCTTTTAAAGGACAGGGAACTCCTTTGTATAATCTGATGGGACGGAGATTAATATACTGATCAAAGTAAAATCTGGCTTTTAATAATATCTCCTTTTCTAGAATACCCGGCTTTACTCGGGGGTCACCAACTGCCCCAAAGTATATGGCATCCATATCTTCTATCTCTTTTAAGGCACTATCAGGTAATAATTCCCCGGTCTTCAGGTAATGTTCGGTCCCAAAGGGATATTCGGTCCAGTTAATTTTTAATCCGTACTGGTTGGAGGCTGCCTCAATTACTTTTTTACCTTCTCTGATTATCTCCGGTCCTATTCCATCACCGGGAATCAAAGCTATGTTATACATCTATTTCTCTCCTTTTTAATTCTTCTTTGACATATTCTTTTAATCCACCAACAGATATTACTTTCTGGATAAATTCAGGCAGAAGATTAGTTCTATAAACTTTATTGGTGGATAAATTTTTTATAGTTCCCTTTACTGTGTCTATTTCTAATAATTCGCCTTCAGTGCATTGGTCTGTAATTTCTTCAGATTCAAAGATTGGAAGTCCAATATTTATCGCATTTCTAAAAAATATTCGGGCAAAAGATTTAGCAATAATACAGGATAGCCCTGCCGCTTTAAGGGCAATAGGGGCATGCTCTCGGGAACTTCCACATCCAAAATTCTTACCTGCTACAATAATATCTCCTCTGCTTATTTTTTTAGTAAACTGGGGGTCATAATCTTCCATACAGTGGAGAGCAAGTTCGGTAGGATCAGAAGTATTCAGATAGCGGGCTGGGATAATTACATCAGTATCAATATTATCTCTAAATTTCCAAACTTTTCCTTTGATAATCATCTTATTTTACCTCCTCTGGACTGACTATTCTCCCTGCCACAGCAGAGGCGGCAGCAACAGCAGGACTGGCAAGATACACTTCACTTTCAGGATGACCCATTCTTCCTACAAAATTTCTATTAGTGGTAGAGATAGCTCTTTCTCCTTTAGCTAAAATACCCATATAACCACCTAAACAAGGACCGCAAGTAGGGGTGCTTACTGCTGCCCCGGCAGAAACAAATAGATCGATTAATCCTTCCCGAAGAGCTTGTAGATAAATATCTTGAGTAGCTGGAATAATAATTAATCTAACCTCGGGGTGAACTTGTTGTCCTTTTAAGACTTCAGCGGCTATACGTAAATCTTCTATCCTTCCATTAGTACAGGACCCAATAATAGATTGATCAATTTTAATATAGCCAACCTCACTGATTGGTTTAGCATTCTCAGGTAAGTGAGGAAAGGCAACTTGTGGTTCAATTTTACTAACCTCAAATTCAATAACTTTTTCATAGGATGCCTCAGGATCACTTTTATATAATTGATAAGGTCGAGTAGCTCTTCCCTGCAAATATTCTAAAGTAATCTGGTCAGGCTCAATAATGGCTGTTTTTGCCCCTGCTTCAACTGCCATATTACACATAGTAAATCTATTGTCCATAGAAAGTCTTTTAATCACTTCTCCACTAAACTCAATCACTTGGTAATTTGCACCATCCACCCCAATCTTAGAAATGGTGTATAAGATTAAGTCTTTTCCGCTTACCCATTTATTTAATTTTCCAGAATATATAAACTTGATAGTAGGAGGTACTTTAAGCCATACTTCTCCCAGAGCCATAATAGCTGCTAAATCGGTACTACCTACACCAATAGCAAAAGCACCCAAGGCCCCAGAAGTATCAGTATGAGAATCAGCACCTACTACCACATCTCCAGGAAGGACCAAGCCCTTTTCTGGTAAAAGAGCATGTTCTACTCCCATCTTTCCTACTTCAAAATAATTCTCTATTCCTTGTTCTTGAGCAAATTCTCTTAACAATTTACACTGTTCAGCAGATTTGATATCTTTATTAGGGGCAAAATGATCAGGAATTAGTCCTATCTTCTTCCTATCAAATACCTCTTTTGCCCCACTTTCTTTAAAATACTTTATGGCTAGAGGGGCAGTAATATCATTAGCAAAAGCAAAATCGACTCGAACATTAATTATATCTCCTATTTTAAAATCATCTTTTTCTGTATGGGCAGAAAGTATTTTTTCCACAATCGTTCTTCCCATGTACTATTTTTCTCCTTTTTAGAAGTATTATTAAATATTTTAGCAATATTATATAATATGTTATAAAATTTATCATCTAAATTTTATAAATTTTATAAATTGCTAGTTAATTTTATATCTTATTTTTATTTTTTCTTCTTTCTTCTGTTCTTATGGCTTCTTTTAAAGACTTAACAAAATTACTTATCTGAGGTAACATTACTGATAAATCCTTTCGAGAATTCTCTATCAATTTTACTACTGCACTTCCCACAATTACTGCATCAGCGTATTTTGTTGCTTCTTTAGCCTGCTCAGGGCCGCTAATACCAAAACCTATTGCCAAAGGCATATCTGTATAAAGGCGAATTTTTTCTATCATTTCTACAATTTTCGGAGAAAAATTTTTTCTGACTCCGGTTACTCCAGTAACAGAAACACAATAGATAAATCCTCGAGCACTTTGAGCTATAGCAGCAATTCTTTGCGGAGTACTAGTAGGGGCTATAAAAGAAATTAATTCTATTCCAAACCTCTCGGTAATACCCCGCAATTCCTTGCTTTCCTCCAAAGGCAGATCAGGGACAATAAGACCATCCACGCCAACTGCCTTGCTATCTGCCACAAAACGATCTAAACCGTAACAAAAAATAGGATTATAGTAAGTCATTAGAGCAATCGGAACTGAAGACTTTTTCCGTATTTTTTCTATTGTGCTCAATATTTTGGAAATAGTCACTTTTCCTTTTAAGGCTCGATAAGAAGCCTGTTGGATAGTAGGTCCATCTGCTAAAGGATCTGAAAAAGGTATACCCAACTCTACTACATCAGCCCCCGCCTCAGCTATACTATAAACCAATTCTTCAGTTATTTTTAAATTAGGATCCCCTGCTGTTATATATATAATTAGAGACTTTTTTCCTTTTTCTCTTAAATTACGTAAAACTTTCTCAATTCTCATTATTCCACCCCCAATTTATCAATAGCTACTTCTGTATCTTTATCCCCCCGACCAGAAAGACAGACTACCACAACCTCTTCCTTTTTGGTCTTGGGGATTAACTTTGGCAAATAAGCCAGGGCATGAGCACTTTCTAAGGCGGGAATAATTCCCTCTGTTCGAGAAAGCAATTGGAATGCTTCTAATGCTTCATTGTCAGTAACTGATACATAGGTAGCCCGACCAGTTTTCTTTAGATAAGCATGTTCAGGACCAACACCGGGATAATCTAGACCAGCCGATATAGTATAAGCCTCTTTTATCTGTCCATCTTCATCTTGTAAAACGAAACTCTTTGTGCCATGAAGCACTCCTACTTTCCCATTACCCAGAGTGGCGGCATGTTCCTGACTGGCCAAGCCATGTCCAGCTGCTTCAACTCCATACATTTTCACTTTATTTTCACCACAAAAAGGATAGAACAGTCCCATCGCATTGCTACCTCCACCTACACAAGCAACTAAATAATCAGGCAGACGACCTTCTTTGGCTATAATTTGTTCCTTTACCTCTTGGCCAATTACTGATTGAAAATCTCTTACCATCATAGGATAAGGATGAGGACCAACTACTGAACCAATCATATAGTATGTATCTTCTACATTAGAAACCCAATCTCTAATTGCCTCGCTAACCGCATCTTTTAAAGTTCTGCTTCCCGATTTCACCGGGATTACTTCTGCCCCCAAAAGTTTTATTCGAAAAACATTAAGAGCTTGTCGTTTTATATCTACTTCCCCCATATATATAACACAAGAAAAGCCAAATAAAGCAGAAACGGTAGCTACAGCAACACCATGCTGACCAGCTCCTGTTTCTGCAATAATACGTTTCTTCCCCATTTGCTGAGCTAAAAGTACCTGCCCAATCGCATTATTAATCTTGTGTGCACCAGTATGATTTAAATCTTCTCGCTTTAAATAAATTTTTGCTCCTCCTAATTTTTCTGTTAATCTCTTGGCGTAATAGAGAATAGAAGGTCTTCCAATATAATTTTTAAAATAATACTGTAAATCTCTCTGAAAATTAACACTTTCCTTCGCCTTCTGATAAGCAATTTCAAGTTCTGATATAGCTGACATTAGAGTTTCTGGCACATATTTACCACCAAATTCACCAAAATAACCTCTTTTATCGGGTAATATTTTGTTCATTTTCCCACCTCCAAACTTCTTGTATAAATTTTCTTATTTTTTTGCTATCTTTACGACCCTTCGTTTCCACCCCACTGCTTACATCCACTCCCCAGGGACGGGCAACAGTAAGTGCTTGAAAAATATTATTGGGGTCTAAGCCACCTGCTAAAATTACTAATCCATATCCTTTAATAATTTCTACCTTTTCCCAAGGGAAAATCTTCCCAGTTCCCCCCTCTGTACCTGGTTGATAGGTATCAGTTAAAAACATTTTTATAAATTCCTTATACCTTACTGGGTCAGGGAAAAATTGACCATTTTTTGCCACTTTAATTGCTTTTATTATCGGTTTTTTAAATTGTCGGCAATAATCAGTGCTCTCTTGGCCATGAAATTGGAGAGTGGTTAAATTACAATACTCAGTAATCTCTTTTACTAAAGATATGGGAGCATTAACAAAAACTCCCACCCGCAATATATCTTTAGGTAAGTTCTGAATAATTTTTCTTGCCTCTTCTGGAATAATTCTCCGCAAACTTGGAGCAAAAACAAATCCTAATGCCTTAGCACCTGCATCTATAACTATATGAGCTGTATTTATATCTTTTATTCCACAAATCTTAATCCACATAAATTTATTTCCTTTTCTTATTTCTTCTCGGCACTCCTACTAATTCTTTCAGTTTATGGTTAAGGTCATCAGCAGACATTAAAGCCTCACCTATTAATACCGCATCTATTCCATAAAAGCTTAATTCCTTTATATCTTCACGATTTTTAATCCCACTTTCACTTATTAACAAACAATCTTTAGGAATCAAATGACCTAATTTAATGGTCGCGGATAAATCTATAGAAAAATTTACTAAATTACGATTATTAATTCCAATAATATTTGATTCTGTACCCCAAGCTTTTTTTAATTCATCGATACTATGAACTTCAACTACGCAATCCATCCCTAAAGATCGAGCTATTTTTTGAAAATAATTCAATGATAATTGATCTAATAAATTAGCCAGGAGTAAAATGACATCAGCCCCAAAACAACGAGATTGATAAATCTGATATTCATCTATAATAAAGTCTTTTCTTAGAACGGGTAAATTAGTTATTTTTTTAACTTTACGAATATTATCAGGATCACCTTGGAAAAATTTTCTTTCAGTCAAAACTGAGATAGCAGCTACTCCACCCGTAGTATAAGCTCGAATAATTTCCTCTAACTTCCTTTTTTTATTGATTACTCCCCGAGAAGGAGAAGCAAATTTAAGCTCAGCAATTATCGAAACATCAGAAGAATCGTTTAAGCGCCCCAAAAAGTCTCGAGTAGGAGGTAATCCTTCTGTTATTAAATCAATTAAAAGTTGGAGAGGATAATTCTCTTTATCTCGTTTAATTTCTTCTTGTTTATTAATTATAATCTCGTCAAGAATATTCATTTATTTAATCCTCTGGTGGTATAGTCTCTTAATTCTTCTAATTTTCTTAAAGCAGCTCCTGAATCGATAATTTCTGCCACTTTCTTTATTCCTATTTTTATGTCTTGCACTACTCCTCTTACTGTCAAAACAGCAGCAGCATTTAGCAGAACTATATCTCGTTGAGGACCTTTTCTTTGACCATTTAATATACCTAAAGCAATCTTTGCATTAGTCTTAGCATCTCCTCCTTGAATATCCTTTAATTTACATCGTTGCAATCCTAATTCTTCTGGTTCAAGATAGAAAGTCTCTATTATTCCGTCCTTCACTTGGCTAATCTTGGTAGATCCAGTTAAAGTTATTTCATCTATTCCATTTTCTCCGCATACTACCATTGCACCTTGCACTCCAAGTCTACCCAATACTCCCGCTATCAATTCAGTAAGATTTGTATCATAAACTCCTATAACCTGATATTTCGCTCCTGCTGGATTAGTAAGAGGACCGAGTAGGTTAAAGATGGTACGAAATCCTATTTCTCTCCGAGGACCCAGTGCAAATTTCATAGCCGGATGAAAAATAGGAGCAAAGAAAAAAGCAATTCCCACTTTCTCTAAACACTCCTCTATTTGAATAGGGGTTAAATTTATAGTTATACCTAAAGCTTCCAATACATCAGCACTCCCGCTTTTACTGGATACCCCTCTATTGCCATGTTTAGCTACCTTTAGCCCAGCTCCGGCTACTACCAAAGCCGTAACTGTGGAGATATTAAAGGTGCCTTTACAATCTCCGCCAGTACCACAAGTATCTACTGCAAAAGGATAAACTTTTTTTAATTTCACAGCATTCTCTCTCATAGCTTGAGCAAATCCAACAATTTCTTCTATGGTCTCTCCTTTTATTCGTAAAGCAGTTAAAAAACTTGCTATCTGAGCCGAAGTTACTTCTCCTTGCATAATCTTATTCATAGTTTTTTTGGCTTCTTTTTCATCTAAACTCTCCCCTAATACCACTTTATTTAGTAAAGTTTTAAACATATCTCTCCTACTCCTTCTACTTTAAAAAATTATTTTTAAATATCAATTAAATCAATCTGATTCTTTACATACTATTTTCCTTATTTTCTATTTAATGTTTTATTTCGCCTTCTATAAATTTTTGAGCAAAACAAATAAAATTTTTTAAAATATCCTTTCCTGAGGAAGTTAAAATGGATTCTGGATGAAATTGTACCCCTAAAACAGGATATTCTTTATGACTTATCCCCATAATCACCTCATCATCAGCATGGGCAGTAACTTCGAGACAGGAAGGTAAAGAAAGTGGGTCTAAGATTAAAGAATGATACCTCCCAGCTAAAAAAGGATTATCTATTCCAGAATAAATACCCTTTTGTTGATGATAAATATAAGAGGCTTTACCATGCACTAACTTTTTAGCCCTGATCACTTTTCCCCCATAAGCTACCCCAATAGCTTGGTGCCCTAAACAAACCCCCAAGATGGGAATTTTAGAACCTAATTTTTGCACTACTTCTACCGAAATACCAGCTTCTTTGGGAGTGCAAGGACCTGGAGAAATAACTATCCCCAGTAAATCTTTTTTAATGATCTCTTTAACATTTATTTTATCATTACGATAGACCTGTGTTTTTATACTTAATTCACCCAGATACTGAACCAGATTAAAAGTAAAAGAATCATAATTGTCAATTACCAATATCACTCTTACTCCCTCCTTTGCCAATGTAACATTTTGTGCCAGGCACTAAATGTTACATTTTAAAAACTTTCTGCCAAATCTATGGCCTTAAGCATTGCCTTAGACTTGTTTAAGGTCTCTCTATATTCCATTTCGGGAATGGAATCAGCTACAATTCCTGCCCCTACTTGAACATAAGCCTGATTACCTTTAAAAATAATAGTACGAATGGTAATACAAGTATCCATATTTCCATTAAAGCCGATATATCCCACTGCTCCTGCATAGGGTCCTCGACAATTCGGTTCTAATTCATCAATAATCTCCATTGCCCGCACCTTGGGTGCACCCGAAACTGTCCCAGCTGGGAAACATGCTTCTAATACATCAAAAGCGTCTTTATTCGGTTGGATTTCACCTTCTACTTCTGAAACTAAATGCATTACATGAGAGAACTTTTCCACTTTCATAAAATTTCTTACTCTTACCGTACCAGAACGGCAAATTCGACCCAAATCATTTCGGGCTAAATCTACCAACATAGTATGTTCTGCTTTCTCTTTCTCATCATTTAACATTTCTTTCTCTAGCTCCGCATCTTCAATCTCGTTTTTACTCCGGGGACGGGTCCCAGCAATAGGTTTACTCTCTACCAATTCACCAGTTAATCTAACCAATGGTTCAGGAGAGGTTCCTACCACTTGAGCTTCCCCATAATTTAGATAATACATATAAGGGGAGGGATTTAAACTTCGTAAAGAACGATAGATTTTTAAAGGAGGGATCTTTACTTTTCTAGTTAAACGCTGAGACAATACCACCTGAAAAGTATCTCCCGCTAAAATATAATCTTTCACTTTTTTCACTTTACTCATAAATTCTTCTTTGGTAACATTGCTTTGTATTTGTGGTAAGGACTTGCTTTTTTCGTTTACCTCCTTTTGGTCCTCTAAATAAGGAGATTGAGAGTTTTTTAATTGAGTTATAACTTCTTCGATCTGAACAATTGCCTGATCATAAGCCACTTCTATGGATATTTCCTTTATCTTTAGAGAAATATTAACAATTATCCATAGTTGATGGGTTAAATGATCAAACACTAATATCGTCCCTGCAAATACTAAAAGACAATCGGGTATATCAAGATCATCAATAGCCTTCCGAGGAAGGTTCTCAATAAATCTGACCATATCATAACCAAAGTATCCCACTCCACCTCCAAAAAAACGCGGTAATCCTTTAATTGGAGTAATCTTAAATTCGGCAAATAACTGACGCAAATAAAGAATAGGATTTTCTTTATGTACTTCTTTTTTATCTTTTGTTATTATTTCAATTCTTATATCTTTGCTCTGAAAAATTAAAAAAGGATCAATTCCAATAAATGAATAGCGAGCTAACTTATCTCCTCCCTCTCCGCTTTCCAATAAATAGCTAAAACTATCTCTCCCTATCTTTTGAAAAGCGCTAATGGGAGTCTCTGTATCGGCAAGAATTTTGCAGTACACTGTCAGCAGATTTCCCTTATTGGCTAACTTTAAAAAATCTTCTTTGTTGGGATAATAGATCCTACCCGTCATCATCAAACATCTCCTAATATTTAAATTTGATAAATAATATATAACAAAATAAAAAAAACTCTCCATCCCTAATTTAATTATCGAATTAATAGGGACGAAGAGTTTTTATCCGCGGTGCCACCCTGTTTGAGTCTAATCAATCAATATCATCCAGTCTTAATTATTAGACCCCTCTCAATAAAGTATACGAGTATATAATTTATATCGTAAATAAATAAAAAAACCCTTCATCTCCAAGAGACGAAAGGTTAATTTCCGTGGTGCCACTCTAATAGGATTTTTATTTAGAAAAATCCTACTCTGCAGAGTACGGGCAATATAAATTAACTATACACCGATACACTTTTCCTTTTTACGGAGGAAAAGTCCGTCAAAACTTACTCGGACTATTTATACCCTTTCAGTCTGAAGCTTGTGGGTCCATTTCGCAAATCCTTTTAAATTTTTATGTCGCTTCTCACCATAAACGACTCTCTGTACAAATTTTGTAATCTGCTACTTCTCCCACGCTTTGCTTTTAGCCATTATTAATTTTCCTTTTAAGCTATTATAGCATATATGTCAAGTTTTTTAGAAAAATTTTTAAAAAATAATACTCAGAAAAAAATTAATCAAAAATTCTATAGCTGCAACATTTAGACTGACAATTTTCATTACAGTTATTATCTTCTCCAGAAAAGGTAATTATTTCTTTACCTACCCCAATTACCCAGGATAACGACTTTCGAGGCAACATCATAAAACCTTTGCTTAGTCTTACTCCGATATTATCTGAAGGAATACTTTTAAAGATAATTTCTTGTTGAGACACCTCCCAGCCACTATAACCGGGAGAAAAATGCCTACTGGTTTTAAAGCCCTGTTCTATTACTTCTTGACGAGCCAATTTTCTAACTTTCCGACTAAAATCTTCAACTGCCACTGTTCCCACTGCATCCAAAGCTAATGCCCGAGGATATTCTCCTTGAGAAAATAACTCAGAGACTTTCTTTTCTAATAAATCTCCTATAGTAACTACTCCCACAAGTAAATGACTTGCTCCTTTTAATTGTTTAATTATAGATTTAGCAAATCTAAAAATAAGCCCACTTTCTAAATTAATTCTCCCCTCTAAGGCAGAGCCTTTGATTCTAATTAAGGAATAAATCCCCTGAGGCTTAAAAAGACTGTAGCCTCGATTAATTTCCTCTTCGGTAATCCGTAAAATATTTTGGTTGGGTTCTTTAACCTTATTTCTACTATAGCCCTGATAGCGTAATATTTCTTCTTTATCTAAGTCTAATTTAAGGTCTTTTATTATCTTCATATCTCTCATCTCTGCTTAATTTAACAAACGGCAAACTAAATCCATATCTCTTAAGGGGAAAATATGAATTCCAGCTACCTCTTTAAATTTGCGTATCTTATCAATAAATTCCTGGGAAATCTTTATTCCCTCTCCTATATCTTTCCCTATCATTCTCTCTTTTACCACCGAGGGGATAAAAATTTCGGGTAAATTATTATTTAAATATTCAATCATCTTATAACTCTTTAAAGGCATAATCCCGATAATTTTAGGTATATTAAGATGAGCGGTAAATTCAAGAAATCTTTCTAATATTTCAATATCATAAATGGGTTGAGTTTGAACAAAATTAGCCCCCGCTGAAACTTTTTCCTCAAATCGCTTTATCTCTTTTTTTAAATCTTGAGCAGAAGGATTAACTGCTACTCCGATAAAAAAATCTGTTCTACTTTTAAGTTCCTCTCCTTTATATTCATACCCGTTATTTAATTTATTTACCATCTTCACTAATCCTACCGAATCCAGGTCGTAAACACCGGTTGCCTTAGTATAATCACCCATCTCGGGAGGGTCTCCGGTTAAAGCTAAAATATTTTTTACCCCCAAAGCAGATGCACCTAAAAGCTCGGCTTGTAAACCCAACAAATTTCTATCTCGGCAAGTGATATGAAAAATTGATTCTAATCCTATTTTTTCCTGAATAATATGTGAAAGGGCGATAGGGCTCATCCTTAATTTAGCCAGAGGGCAATCGGTAACATTTACCGCATCTACTACTTTTCTGAAATTGGCACTATTTATCTCTCTTAATATTTTATCTAAATTTAAAGTTTTCGGGGGATCTAATTCCACTGTTACTACAAATTTTTTTGCGGCCAGTTTCTCTCTTAAATTCATTATCGTTACTCCTCCCTTTTTTACTCCCCATTAATTAAAATTAAAATCTTCCTTCTCGAAAGGCCATAAGATATTGTTTGCAAAATTCATCTTTACCCAACAAAAGGTCAGTTGCTTTAATTAAAGCCATTAAATTTTTATTAGTAGAATCCAGAATTGTGGCATTAAGACCATATGCCATAGCCAAAACCAGGAAACTTTGATTAATTAAACTTCTTTCCGGTAACCCATAGGAAATATTGCTTAATCCTATAATGGTTTTAACTTCAGGATAAGAATTCTTAATTTTCCTTAAAGTCTGCAGAACAATATCAGAATTTTGAATATTAGCACTAACTGGTAAAGTCAAAGGATCGATATATATATCTTCGGTAAGAATTCCTTCGCTGGTAAACTTTTTAATTAATTCATCAGCAATTTTACATCTTTTTTTAGAGTTCTGAGGGATTCCCTGTTCATCCATAGTAAGGGCAACTACTGAACACTGATATTTTTTAACCAGGGGTAAAATTAATTCCAGTTTTTTTCTCTCTGCAGTCACTGAATTAATCAAGGCTTTCCCTTTACTCCAATCATAAACTTCTAACCCTGCTTTTATAGCCATATAGTTAGGGCTATCAATACATAAAGGAACATTCACTGCCTCTTGAACTGTCTTTACCAGCCATTTCATATCTTCTGGTTCGTTCTTTCTAATGGTCCCAATATTTATATCCAGCATCTGGGCTCCACCTTCAACCTGTTTTCGAGCTAACTCTTGAATAAACTCTTTATTCTTTCTTTCCACCATTTCTTGAATATTTTTTCGGCTGGAATTTATCTTTTCTCCAATAATAAGCAATTTTTATTATCTCCTTAATTCCTTTAAAAACTTCTTAGCCTTTTCCACTGCCGAGGCAACATCTGGGGCATATCCATCTGCCCCAATTTCATCTGCAAATTCCTGAGTAATAGGAGCTCCCCCAATCATTACCTTTACTTTATCTTTTAAGCCTTTTTTCTTTAAAATAGTTATTACTTCTTTCATCCCCATCATAGTAGTAGTTAATAAAGCAGATATCCCCACTATATCTGGTTGATATTCTTGAGTGGCTTTTAAAAATTTTTCGGGTGAAACATCTATCCCTAAATCTACCACTTCAAATCCTCCCCCTTTTAACATCATAGCTACCAGGTTCTTACCAATATCGTGCAAATCACCTTTGGTAGTACCAATTATTACCTTACCTACCGCCTTTACTCCACTTTTAATTAATATGGGCTGTAACAATTCCATACCTCCATACATGGCTTGAGAAGCTAATAACACTTCAGGAAGAAAAATATCATTGTTCTTGAATTTTATTCCCACAATCTCCATCCCTTTAATTAAGCCCTGTTCTAAAATTTCCTTAGGATCTATATTTTCCTGTAAAGCTTTCTGGATAATCTCCTTTACTTTAGAAATATCCCCTAGAAATAGGGCTTCTTGTAGTTCCTTTAACTCCACCATAAATTATCTCCCTCTCTAAATTAATACCCTTCTACTGAGAAATTTCTTTAGATTTTTCTGTAGCCTTACTAACCGCTTTAATAAGGGTTACTCTAATCCCACCATCTTCTAATTCCATCAATCCATCTACCGTAACTCCAGCCGGAGTAGTCACTGCATCTTTTAATAAAGCTGGATGCATCCCTGTTTTCAATACCATCTTTGCTGCCCCTAACAAGGTTTGGGCAGTTAATCTTCGAGCTAATTCTCGAGGCAAGCCCATTCTTACTCCTCCCTCAGTTAGGGACTCGATAATTATATAAGTATAAGCCGGACCGCTGCCGGATAAAGCTGTAACTACATCCATTAATCCTTCCTGGTAAATAACCTCCACTAGTCCTACTGCTCCAAAGATATGCATAGACATTTGAATATGATTTTTATCAGCATATCTTCCCGGACAAAGAACCGTCATACCTTCATTAATTAAAGCAGGGGTATTGGGCATAGCCCTGATTACCGGAATATTCTTTCCTAAACAATCCTCTATAAATTGAGTACTGGTAGCTGCAGCAATAGATATTATTAATTGTTTTTCTGTAACCACTTCTTTGATTTCAAAAATTACTTTCTTTATCATCTGGGGCTTGAGAGCTAAAATAATTACATCTTTTTGTAAAACCATCTTTTTATTATCAAGATAAGTCCTGACCTGATATTTTTTATTTATTTCTTCTGCATGTTCTTCTCGGGCAGTACTTCCACTTAAATTTTCTCTCTTTACCAAGTTATTTTTAATCATACTATCAAGCAGAATTTCTCCCATCTTTCCCACTCCAATTATAGCAACTTTCTTATTAATAAGCATTTTATATCCCTCCTGCTCATAAAAAATATTTAATTTTTAAATTAACCAATTTGCCAATTTACCAATTTGCCAATTTGTCAATCCACCAATCCACCAATTTACCCAAATGGTTTGTTTATCATTTTTTTCTACTTTATCACCGTAAAATTTATATCTCCCCAAAGGCCCATTTTATCCTCTTTTATTATTACTACACCCTTTATACTCTTTATTTTTTGGGCATAAATTAAACCTTGTCCTATATCTTCTTTAGTTTTTACCACATTACCTATTGCTGTAGCAGCGGCATCAGCAAGTAAAACAGAATCAGAAATTACGGTAACTGCATCTGCTTTCCCAAAGCTTAAAGAAGGGCCAACCGTCCCAGATGAGGTGCAAACTCCTACATAATTTTTTGGTGTTTCTATCTTTAAAATAATTTTCTGACTCAGAGGAGACTCTCCAGCGAAGATACTTACTTTTCTCTCCTGGTTACTCTTAATAAAGATATCTCCCCCATTTTCTACAATTACTTCGGAAGAATAATTCAAAAGTTCCTTCCCCACAAATTCAGCTATTGCCCCAGCTACCGCTGCCATAGGTCCAACTCCGCACCAAATTGCAGCCTGAATCATAGCATCAATTATTTCAGGCATGTCATCTTCTCGGGGATAAGGCAAAAGCGTACTTTCAAATAATGGGTGACTATAAATATAATCCTTTATTTGTCCTCTAAAGCGTAAAAGCGCCTGCCGAGCATAAGAAGTTAATTCTTGACTTGCCCTTATATATAGATCACTTTCTGCTTCCTTTATTTGAAAAGAGACCAAATCTTTTCCCTTAATTAAATCGCGGTAATTCCTTTCTAGATATTCTATTTTATTCACCTCAGGAAAAATCATTGCTTTTCTACTCACTTACTTTAAACCTTTCTAAAAAGTAACTTTAATGGCCTGTAAAGGACAGGCCTCTACACAATTGCCGCAAACTATACATTTTTCATAGTCAAATTTTAATTTATAAGTCACTTGGTCTAAAGATAATACTCCGGTTGGACAAATAGAGATACATGCCCCACAATCAATACATTTTTTTTCATCCCATAAGACTTCTTGTTCTAAAAGCATAACCCCTACACCTATCTGCCTAACAAAGCTCAACCCTTCTTCTATTTGATTTTCACTTCCTTTAAGTTCTAAAAGTAATTTTCCGCCTAATTTAGGTTCGAATTTTGCCTGCAAAATATTTACCCATAAATCATATTTTTTTATCAGCTGATAGGTAACCGGTCTCTCCACATTTTCGGGAGAAAAATTTAAGATTACTTTCTTTTTTATCATTTAAATATCCTTTTAATTATAAATTAGTTGTTAGTGAATAGTTGTTAGTCGTTAGTTCAAAACTCAAAACTTTTTTCGTATAAAGTATTGCTTTTAATGAATCTCTAATAAGGGTTTAAATTCACTCTCTTTAGGAAATTTTTGGATAGGTTTCTGCAGTAAAAAATTTCCCTTTAATATTTCTTCTTTTAATTTTTGAGCAATTTCCCGAGCTTTGGCATAACTGGAAAGTGAAGAGGTAGGAACATTCCCCCCCCGAATAGTAATATTCCCCTCTCTTAATTGCTTATAATTTACCCATCCCAAAGAAGGTCTCTCTCGATGAGGAAAACTATAGTCAATTATCTGAGTGTAGATATCTTCATCTTTTATGGCTACAAATTTCATTACTTCACTATTTAAAATGGGGATAGGAATTCCTATACCTACTACCAAACTCACCCCATAGCCTTTAAAAATTGCTGCCCGAATATAATCGGTGCTCATTTCTTTTAAATCTCCCATTACTGCTAAAGTTCCTCCTTTATAGATGGTTTTACCTCCTTCATCTTTTAGTATTTGAGGATAAAATTGCGTTCCTTCCCAAACTATATAACCTTGTGCTCCACCTAAAAATATACGAGTGCCCAGGCCAATGGTTATAAATTCAGGGTCATTAAGCAAAGGGCTCAATTGACCGCTAGTAGAGTAAGTCGCATTTCCTAGATTGGGGAGCAAGACCCCCATATAAGTGTATATCTTCCGAGCAGAAGTATTTACTGCTACATTATAGTTTTGATAACCATTTCGGGGATTAAACAAAATTGCTTGATTTATACTTTCTTTAGTTATATAAGTCTCTATTTCCCGTCGAGGATAGCAATCTGTTCCCTGGGATATAGCCCTTAATCGAATCTTTTTCCCGGAAATTAAATCTTCAATCACATGAGCACCTCCGTATTCCATCCCTTTACTTTCAGAGAGCTGAGTGGCACCAATATAGGTATCAACTGCTGCTAATCCGCCATAAGCTTCCACCTCGTTTAACCAAATTTTTTGCATCCGAATAGGAGGATCACTATGTCCAAAGTTAATGATTGCCCCTGAAGAGCACATGGGTCCAAAAGTACCGGTAGTAACCACATCTATCTCTTCGGTTGCCTTTTCTATACCCTTCTCCTCAACGATAGAAATAATTTCTTCTGCTGTGACTATTACTGCTTTACCACTTTTAATCTTAGTATTAATTTCTTCATAAGTTTTTTGTATCGCCATAAAATAACCTTCCTGTAAATTAGTCGTTAGTATATCGTTCGAGCATCACGTGAAAAAAACTAGTATTCAGGTGTAGGGGCACGATGCATCGTGCCCCTACAACACATTACACATTACGGGCAGACACGAGATCTGCCCCTACTTCTTTCTCTCTCTTGCATTTTTTTAACCAGCTAACCAGGAATTAACTATTTACCTACGATATACCCAAAATAATTAATCTTATTTATTGTGTTAACTGTTCTTTTTTCTGAAAAGCAATTACATTTAACATCTTTTCGGTTGCTTCTACAGCAGCCAAAACCTGATCGGGATTGACCCCTTTAGTTACAAAGGTTTTGTTATATTGATTACTCCAGGTAATAGTACACTGTACTAAGGCATCTGTTTTTCCACCGGGAGGAATAATAACCACATAATCTAAAAGGGTGGGTAGCGAATAATTTATTTTTTTGGCTATTTTCCTAATAGCATTCATAAATGCATCATATCCGCCATCTCCCTGAGCACTTTCTTCTAATAGCAACTCTTTGTCCGCTATTCCATCCCGGTATAATAATTGTACTACCGCAGTAGGTTTTAACCCACTACAAGTGACTATATTACATAATTTCAATTTAAAACTTTTTTCATGAGGTGTTTTTAAAACATCTGAAATAATATAGGGTAATTCTTCTGCGGTAATAGCTTCCTTTTTATCACCCAGCTCAATCACCCTCTCCAATACCCGTTTTTTTTGTTCTTTAGTAAGCTGAATACCAATTTTTTCCAAGTTATATTCTAAATTAGATTTTCCGCTTAATTTACCCAAAGAATATTGTCTCTTGCGTCCAAACCTTTCGGGTAAAAGAGCACTAGCATAAAGATTTCCTTTTCTATCTCCATCGGCATGAATTCCAGCAGTTTGAGTAAAAACATTTAAACCAGATATAGGTTTATTAGAAGCTAATCGATGCCCAGAAAATATTTCTACTGTTTTACTAAGATGGTATAAATATTTTTCGTTAATTCCAGTTTTAAAATCAAAAAAATCGTGAATTCCAACCACTACTTCTTCTAAAGAAGCATTTCCTGCCCGTTCACCCATACCATTAACGGTGCAATGCACTCCCTTTATTCCGGCTTCTATCGCTACTAAAGTATTTACCGTAGCTAGACCATAATCATTATGGGCATGAAAATCAAAATGAAGATCAGGATATTTTTCTAAAATATCTTTAATAAATTCGTAAACGCGTTTAAAATAAAGAATACCAAGCGTATCGGGCAACATAAATCGTTTTATCGGTTCTCCTCGAAGATGATCTAAAAGATAGTAGACATAATCTCGAGAAAAAATCATGCCATTAGACCAATCTTCAATATATATATTACAGACAATCCCTTTTTTATCAGCATACGCAATAGTCTCTTTTATATCTTTAATATGCTCTTCTTTGGTTTTCCTTAGTTGATTGGTTAAATGATTTATTGACCCTTTAGCAAGAATATTCATTACCCTTCCACCAAGATTATAAATCCAATCGACCGATTCTGTTTTATCTACAAACCCTAAAATTTCTACCTGCTCTAGATGGTTGTTTTTTTTAGCCCAATTAATTATCTCTTCTACAGAGTGTTCCTCTCCTTTGCTTACTTTAGCACTGGCAATTTCAATTCTGTCTACTTTTACATCTCCCAGTAAAATTTTAGCAATGGCTAATTTTTCTTGAGGGATGTAACTTACATCCTTCATCTGTTCTCCATCTCGTAAAGTAGTATCCATTATTTCTATCTTTTTGTTCATCTTTAATCACTTCCTATTAATTTGTGGCTAAGGACAAATGAAATATCAATCTATTTACTGCTTTAAGATAAGCCCTTATGCTGGCTTCTAAAGTATCGGTACTTATACTTCGGCCGGTAAAGATATTTCCTTTCTCATCACTTATCTTTACACTCGCTTCTCCTTGAGCATCCTTTCCACCGGTTAAAGCTCGCACATTATAATCGGTCAACTTGATTTTTAATTTGGTTATTCGATCTATAGCCTTAAAAGAAGCATCTACTGGACCATCTCCACAAGCTGCATCTTCCAAAGGTTCATTATTAAATAATAACCTAACTGTTGCTGTAGGCAAAGTACGATTACCCGTATTAAGATGAAAATATTCTAGTTTAAAGGTTTCTGGAATTTTAGCTATTATTTCTTCAGATACAATAGCCTCCAAATCTTCAATAAAAATCTCTTTCTTTTTATCTGCTAACTCCTTAAACTTTTCAAAGACCTCATTTAACTTTTCCTGATCTAAAGTATGCCCCATCTCTTCTAATCTCTTTTTAAGGGCATTCCTCCCTGAATGTTTCCCCAGAACTAGACTATTACTTTCTAAACCTACTGATTGAGGGGTCATAATTTCATAGGTAGTACGCTCTTTTAATATTCCAGCTTGATGGATACCTGCTTCATGGGCAAAGGCATTTTTCCCTACCACCGCTTTATTAGGCTGAATAACAAAACTGGTCAATTTACTCACTAATTTACTGCTAGGACATATTTGAGTGGAATTAATCTGGGTCCATTTGTTATAAATATCCTTCCTGGTTTGAAGAGCCATAACAATCTCCTCCAAAGAGGCATTACCTGCTCTTTCTCCAATTCCATTCACCGTACATTCTACCTGAGTAGCTCCGCTTCTTATAGCCTCTAAAGAATTAGCCACTGCTAATCCCAGGTCATTATGACAATGAACACTAATGACTGCCTTTTCAATATTAGGAACATTCTTTCTGATATCCTTTATTAATCTGCCAAATTCCTCTGGTTGGGCATATCCTACTGTATCCGGCACATTTATTATGGTAGCACCAGCCTTAATTACCTCTTCAAAAATCCGGTATAAAAATTCTTTATCACTCCTACTAGCATCTTCTGCAGAAAATTCCACTTCCGAGCAGAGCTTACGGGCATATTTTACTGCCTCAACTGCCTGCTCTAAGACTTGCTCTGGAGAAAGTTGTAGTTTATATTGCATATGAATAGATGAAGTGGCAATAAAGGTGTGAATTCTGGGTCTTTCAGAATATTTTACTGCTTCCCAGACTTGTTCAATATCTTTCTTTACTGCTCGAGCCAAACCAGCAATGGTACAACCTTTAATGGTTTGAGCGATCAGCTTTACCCCTTCAAAATCCCCTGGTGAAGCAATAGGAAAACCAGCTTCCATTATGTCTACATTAAGCTTCTCTAATTGCTTAGCCACTTCTAACTTTTCATAAGTATTAAGTGATGCACCAGGACATTGTTCTCCATCTCGTAGTGTAGTATCAAAGATTATTACTTTATTTTCCATTAATCTGTCTCCTCTCCTTTTCAATGGTTAGCCGAAAAAAAACTTACTCTATTTTAGAATAATAAGTCCCAATTATCTTAATAAAAGTAGTATGTTCTTTTAAAGCCTTTAGGACTTCTTGGGCACTCTCTTCGAATAGTCCTTTTTCAAAATCAGTATAAAAGACATACTCCCAGGGTTTTTGCTTGCTCGGTCGTGATTCTAATCGATTTAAATTAATATTTCTTAGGGCAAACTCTTTAAGACATTTATATAGAGCCCCTGGCTTACTTATTACTGCAAAAATAATAGAAGTCTTATTATTTTTAGGATCTGAAAATATCTCCGGAGATAAAACTAAAAAACGAGTATAATTATATTTATTATCCTGAATCCCGGAACTTAAAACTTTTAAACCATAAAGTTCTGCGGCCCAATTACTGGCAATGGCTGAAACATTATTTCCTTTTAATTCTTTAATTATCTTAACACTTCCGGCTGTATCATACACTGGGATAATCTGACAATGAGCTAAATTTTTAGACAAAAAACCTTCACATTGAGCCAGTGCTTGAGGATGAGAATAAACCTTTTTAATTAATTTAAAATTAATCTGTTTTTTGGTTATTAAACAATGTTCAACCTTTAACTTTACCTCTCCTACCGCAAATAATTCTTGATGTAATAAAAGATCATGAACTTCATTAATGCCTCCAGTCTGGGAATTTTCTATAGGTAAAATACCATACTCAGCTTCTTGGCTATTTACTCTTTGAAATACTTCTTTAAAGGTTCTGCAAAGCACCGGATCTATAGAAGAACCAAAATATTTAATAGCGGCCATCTCACTAAAAGCCCCTCTTTCTCCCTGAAATGCAATCCTACTTTGCAAATTTCTCACCTCGCTTATTAATTCACTAATTTACCAATTCACCAATTCTCCAATTTACCAATTCACCAATTCTCCAATTTACCAATTCACCAATTGACCAATTTTACCCGTTATGCGCTATTCCTCTTTACTATATACTATCTTATTCTGTCTTCTGACTTCTTCTTTCCTAACTATACGCAATACGATATTAGTCTTTTATCCAGGGCATCATACTGCGCAGTTTTTTCCCTACTTTTTCAATAAGAAAATTAGCTTCTTTATTGCGCATTGCTTTAAAGTAAGGTCTACCTACTTGATTCTCAATAAGCCAATCTTTAGCAAACTCTCCATTCTGAATTTCAGTTAATATTTTTTTCATTTCTTTTTTAGTTTCTTCAGTTACAATTCTCTTACCAATTTTCAAATCTCCATATTCAGCAGTATTACTGACACAATCTCGCATATAAGTAATTCCACCTTTATAGATTAAATCAACTATTAATTTCAACTCATTTAGACATTCAAAATAAGCAATCTCTGGCTGGTAACCTTCCTCAACTAAAACATCAAAAGAAGCCTGGATTAAAGAAGTAACTCCTCCGCAAAGAATTACTTGCTCTCCAAATAAATCAGTTTCAGTCTCTTCTTTAAAGGTGGTCTCGATCGTCCCTGCTCTAGTCCCTCCAATAGCTTGGGAATAGGCTAACCCAATTTCTCTAGCCTTCCCGGAATAATCCTGATATATCGCTATCAAATTAGGAACGCCTTTACCCTGAACATACATCTCTCTTACCAAAGTACCAGGACCTTTAGGTGCAACCATAATTACATCAATATTGGGAGGGGGAGTAATTTGTCCGAAATGGATGTTAAATCCATGAGAAAACATCAAAACATTTCCTTCCTGTAAATTCTTATCAATCCCCTCCTGATAATAGACTTTTGCTTGAACTTCATCAGGAATTAATATTTGAATAATATCGGCTATTTTGGTTGCCTCAAAAATATTCAGAGCTTTTAATCCATCTTTTTTTACTAAGTCAAATGATTTGCTACCTTCTCGCAAACCCACTATTACCTTAATTCCAGCATCATGTAAATTTTGGGCTTGTCCTCGGCCCTGGCTTCCATAACCAATTACAGCTACGGTTTTCCCTTTCAAATATTCTTTTTTCACATCTTGTTCATAATAAATTTTAGCCATTTTTTTATCTCCTTTTTTTATTTTAGATTTTTTATTTAATTTTTAAAATAGATTAGGTTTACATACTACAATTCACCAATTCACCAATTCACCAATTTTGTTCTTATTCTTAATCGACTTATTTTTTCTATTTTGATAAAATATTTATTCCTCTTGTTTCTTAAATGTAGAGACACTCTTACTCCCTCTAAATAAGGCAATTTTACCAGTCCTAACCACTTCCTTTAATCCGAAAGGTTTCAGTAACTCTATTAAAGCATTAACTTTATCCTCGGTACCCGTTGTTTCAATAGTCATCATTTGGCTATTTACATCAATTATCTTAGCTCTAAAAATATCTACCATTTGTATTATCTCCGAACGATTGGCTAAGGAATTAGTATTTACTTTAATTAAAGCCAACTCTCTTTCCACTGAGTTTGATGGAAAAATATCTCTAACCCTAATCACATCAATCAATTTATTCAGCTGTTTGGTTATTTGCTCTAAAGCCCGTTCATCCCCTTCCACGACAATGGTCATTCTGGAAATATTATTTTCTTCCGTATGACCGACAGCTAAACTTTCAATATTAAAGCCACGTCGGGTAAATAGGCCTGCTACTCGGGCTAAAACCCCGGGGTGATCTTTAACTAAAACTGCAATAGTATGTCTCATCATTAATCAACTCCTATCATTTGGTCTAGGGGTGAACCTGGGCTAACCATAGGGAATACATTTTCTTCCCCAGGAATAATACAATCAATTAAAACAAATTTATTTAAAGAAAGAGCTTTTTCTAAAGCAGGGGACAACTCTTGTTTTTTATTTACTCTTATCCCGGTTCCTCCATAGGCTTCAATTAATTTTACAAAATCTGGATTCCCAGTTAAGGTAGTTGAGGAATACCTTTTATTAAAAAATAGTTCCTGCCACTGTCTTACCATCCCCAAATAACCATTGTTCATAATAATCACGGTAATAGCCAGATTATTATTGACCGCAGTGGCTATTTCTTGTTGGTTCATTTGAAAGCTACCGTCTCCCGAAATACAAATTACTCTTTTTTCAGGACAACCTAACTTTGCCCCAATAGCAGCTGGAAAACCGTATCCCATTGTCCCTAAACCTCCAGAAGAGATAAAAGTTCGAGGTATAGTATATTGATAATACTGGGCAGCCCACATCTGATGTTGACCCACATCAGTAACTATTACTGCTTTGCCCTCGGAAATTTTATACACTTCCTCTATAATATATTGCGGCTTTAACTCCTGGTTATTTTCATACTTCAAAGGATATTTTCTTTTCCAATCCTTTATTATTTCTAACCATTCTGTATTTTCTTTTTTTTCAATCATCTCATTTATTTTTTTTAACACCTTTTTAAGGTCACCAACAATGGGAATATCGACTAAGACATTTTTCCCAATTTCAGCCGGATCAATATCGATATGAATTATTTTAGCTTGTGAACCAAACTTGGACAATTTTCCAGTAACCCGGTCATCAAATCTTACTCCTAAAGCAATAATTAGATCCGCAGCACTAATAGCATAATTCGCATAAGCTGTACCATGCATACCTAACATTCCCAAAGAGAGGGAATGAGTCTCAGGGAAAGTGCCTAATCCCATTAAGGTTGTAGTCACCGGAATATTCGCTTGGAAAGCTAAATCTCGCAATTCTGAAGAGGCATTAGAGGAAATTACTCCTCCTCCGGCATAAATAACTGGTTTCTTTGCCTTGTTTATTTCTTGTGCTGCTATTTTAATCTGTTGAATATGTCCACTAAAAGTTGGCTTATACCCATTCAGGCTAACCTTTTCAGGGTATTTAAATTCAGTTTGCGCTAATTGGATATCCTTAGGCAAATCTATTAATACCGGACCAGGTCTTCCGGTACGGGCAATATAAAAAGCTTCCTGTATAATTCTAGCTAAATCTCTTACCTCTCTTACCACATAATTATTTTTAGTGATAGGTAAAGTAATGCCATTGATATCTACTTCCTGAAAAGCATCGGTCCCGATTAAATTAGTTGAAACTTGGCCAGTAAAGACTACTAAGGGGATAGAATCCAAGTAGGCATTAGCTAGACCAGTTACTAAATTAGTAGCTCCCGGTCCAGAAGTAGCTATACAGACCCCTACATTACCAGTAGCCCGGGCATATCCATCGGCAGCATGAGCTGCTCCCTGTTCATGTTTAGTAAGTATGTGTTTTATAGAGGTTTCACTATAAAGGATATCATATAGAGGCATTATTGCCCCACCGGGAATACCGAATATTACCTTTACCCCTTCCTTTTTTAAACATTCTACTACTATTTGTGCCCCGGTTAATTTCATATAACTCATCTCCTTACTGCTCCTTTATCGGCAGAACCTACAAAATTGGCATAGTATTTTAAGCAGCCTGATTTTACCTTAGGCTCAGGCAGCTTTAATCTCTTTAATCTTTCTTTAATTTCATTTTCGTCCAACTTCACATTTAATTTCTTTTCTGGTATATCGATTTCAATCATATCCCCTTCTTCAACAATAGCTATAGGACCTCCTACCGCTGCCTCAGGAGAGACATGTCCAATAGACGCTCCTCGGGTAGCTCCAGAAAAACGTCCATCGGTAATCAAAGCTACCTCGCGGTCTAATCCCATTCCAGCAATTGCTGAGGTAGGAGTTAACATTTCTCTCATCCCCGGTCCACCTTTAGGCCCTTCATAGCGGATTACTATTACATCTCCTTTTTTAATCTTACCTCCTAAAATTGCTTTAGTACTCTCTTCTTCTGAATTAAATACTCTTGCTGAGCCCTCATGTTTTAACATATCCGGATGAACCGCTGAACTTTTTACTACTGCACCTTGGGGAGCTAAATTACCCTTTAAAAATACAATACCGCCTTTTGGATTATAGGCATTTTCTATATTTCTTATTACCTGGTTATTCAATATTTGAGCACTTTTAATATTCTCACTAACCGTTTTACCGGTTACGGTAATCTCTTCTAAATTAATTACCTTCTTTCTATTCAGCTCTTTAATTAGGGACGAAATACCTCCCGCTCTATCTAAATCTTGAATATGGTACTCTCCGGCAGGAGAAAGGCTGCACAATTGAGGAACTTGTTCTCTTATCTGGTTAATATCATCTAGATTAAAAGGAATACCTGCTTCAAAGGCTATAGCCAGAGTATGAAGCATTGTATTAGAGGAACCCCCCAAAGCCATTTCAACTGTAATAGCATTCTCTATAGCCTTTTTAGTAATAATATCTAAAAATTTAACCTCTTTTTTGAATAATTCCATAATTTTCATTCCTGTATGTTTAGCTAATCTTATTCTGCGGGCATCAACAGCTGGAATGGTTCCATTACCGGGTAGAGCTATACCCACTGCTTCCGCCCAAATATTCATAGAATTAGCAGTATACAGGCCGGCGCAGGAACCTACCCCCGGACAGGCGCAATCCTCTACTTCTTTTAATTCTTGCTCACTTATAGAACCGGTTTGGAACTTTCCTACTGCTTCAAAGACATTACTCAGGGCGATAGTCTTCCCCTGATAAAATCCAGCTAACATAGGCCCGCCACTCACTACAATAGTAGGCAGATTAACTCTAAGAGCACCCATAATCATTCCCGGAACTATTTTATCGCAATTAGGGACAAGCACTAAGGCATCAAAGGCATGGGCTTTAGCCATAATTTCAATAGAATCAGCGATTAATTCTCTACTGGGTAGAGAATATTTCATGCCCTCATGATTCATAGCCAATCCATCACATACCCCTATGGTAGAAAATTCAAAGGGAACTCCGCCGGCCATTCTTATACCATCTTTAACTGCTCGAGCAATCTCTTTTAAATGAAGGTGACCTGGAATAACTTCGTTGGCTGCTTGAGCAACACCAACAAAAGGCCTTTTCATCTCTTCATCGGTTATCCCTAATGCTTTGAGCAAGGAACGATGCGGAGCCCTGGCCAAACCTTTTTTTATTACCTCACTTTGCATAATTATTCACCTACTTTTAATATTTTATTTTTAGATATAAAAAGACCCCAGCCAATAAATCCATTCTGTTAATTAAACAAAAGGGACCTATCCGCTGGGGTCTTTTATACCCACGGTGTAACACTATTACTCATTAGTAATAGTATCTTACGCCACTTGGTCCAGACTCTAACCTCAATTGATTAGACGGAACCCTAGGCATACTCCCAAAAAATGAAAAACTTTCATCCTTAATTTAGTCTATAAAGAAAAGACTAAAATAGGGACGAAAGTTATTCGTGGTACCACCCTACTTTAATAAAGATAAGAAATACAAATATATTTCATTTTTTATCTTTATACTCAGTTGGTTAATAAAAGATAACGTTTTTAAGACGTTACAGGTTACTTAATATTTTACCTGTACCTATAGGTATTTAAAGGTGAGATTTTCGACAAACTTTCGCTACCAATTCACCACAATCATTGGCCTTATTTAGCAGTTTTAGTTCGCCTACTTTTCCTTCAAGTTTTACTTTTCTATTTAAAATATAGCTTACAATAATTAATCCTAAATGTCAAATAAAATATTTAAATAAAATTTAACTTAATAATAAAAATTTAAAATTTCTCTTATAAGTCCTATAAAGATTTAACGACTTAAAAAATCAATTATATTCATCCCAACTTTTAACTTTTAAGTCTTTAAGCTCGGCATTATTCAACGCTTCTACCAATCTTTTAGCAAGTTTTATATTAGTTATCAAAGGAATATTAAAATCGACTGCTTTTCTCCGGATGAAATAATCATTATCTAATTCTTCCTTTTGAGCATTTTTAGGTATATTTATCACCAGATCAATTTTTTTATCAGCAATATAATTAAGTGTATTTGGTTTTTTATTTTCTAAAGGCCAATAAAGAACTTTCGCTTTAATGTTGTTAGCTCTCATAAAGTCAGCAGTTCCTTTGGTAGCGTAAAGCTTAAACCCCATTTTTTCAAGAATTTTAGAGCTTTCTAAAAACTCTGCCTTACTATCTATGGGGCCAGTAGATAACAAAACTGTTTTTTTAGGCATCTTAAAACCCACCGAAATAAGACTTTTTAAAAATGCTTCATTAAAATCATCACCCAAACAAGCAACCTCTCCGGTAGAAACCATTTCTACTCCTAAAACTGGGTCTGAACCCTTTAATCTAGTAAAGGAAAATTGCGGAGCCTTCACTCCTACATAATCTAAATCAAAAGGCGAAATATTTATTTTAGGCATATTTTTACCCATAATAATTTTAGTAGCTAAATCAATAAAATTTATTTTTAATACTTTAGAAACAAATGGAAAACTCCTGGAAGCTCTTAAATTACATTCAATTACCTTAATCTCATTGTCTTTGGCGATAAATTGCAAGTTAAAGGGGCCATTAATGCTTAAAGATTTTGCAATTTTTTGGGTAATTATTTTAATCTTTCTCATTGTTTCTAAATAAGTTCTCTGAGGAGGCAATACTATTGTGGCATCTCCCGAATGAACCCCTGCATTTTCAATATGTTCAGAAATAGCGTAACAATATACTTCTCCTTTATTAGCTACAGCATCTATCTCTATTTCTTTAGCTTTAACTATAAATTTACTGATTACTACCGGACGTTCCGGACTGATATCTGAAGCCTTTTTCAAATACTTTTTTAGCTCCCTTTTATTTAAAGCAATACTCATTGCAGCACCACTAAGGATATAACTTGATCTAATCATAACTGGGTAACCAACTCGGTTAGCGAATTTTTCTGCCTCTTCTAAGCTGGTTAGTTCTTCCCATATTGGTTGATCTATATTAAGATTATCCAGCAATTGAGAAAACTTATGCCGATCTTCAGCAATATCTATATTTACAGGATTAGTCCCCAATATTTTAACCCCCATTTTATGAAATTTTAGGGCTAAATTATTGGGTATTTGACCTCCCATTGATATTATTATTCCTAAAGGATTTTCTTTTTCGTATATATCCCATACCCTTTCAAAGGTAAGTTCATCAAAATATAGTTTATCACAGATATCATAATCAGTACTGACTGTCTCCGGATTATAATTTACCATTATAGCGTTATACTTTAAATCTTTTAAGGTTTTTACTGAATTAACACAGCACCAGTCAAATTCTACCGAAGAACCAATCTTATATGCCCCTCCACCTAAAACAATAACTTGTTTTTTATCTTTAAAATTAAAATCATCCTTGCAACCATTATAAGTTAAATACAAATAATTAGTCTTTGCGGGATACTCTGCAGCCAGGGTATCTATCTGTTTTACGTAAGGTACAATGCCTAATTTTTTCCTCTTTTCTCTCACTGCCAATTCATCAGTTTGAGTAAGCATTGCTATTTGAATATCAGAAAACCCTTTTTGCTTTGCTTCTTTTAGTAAATTTTCTGGCAATTCTTTTATTTGATATTGTTGCAACTTTCTTTCAATTTCTACAATATTTCTCATTTTATATAAAAACCAGGGGTCAACCTTAGAAAGCTGATAAATTTTTTCTATAGAATATCCTCTTTTTATTGCTTCCACGATAGCAAACATTCTTTTATCTGTTGGTTCTTTGAGTTCTGTGTTCAAATCTTTAAATTTAAGATTATTACCAACCAGACCATCTATCCCTATATCTAACATTCGAATTGCTTTTTGAAGCACCTCTTCATAACTCCTGCCAATAGCCATTATCTCCCCAACAGATTTCATCTCAGTATTTATATTCGAACTGACTTTTTTAAATTTTTGTAAATCCCATCTCGGATATTTAAGCACAATATAATCCAAAGCTGGTTCAAAACAAGCTGAAGTTTCCCTGGTAATAATATTATCTAATTCAGTTAAGCTATAACCTAAGGCTAATTTTGCCGCAATAAAGGCAAGAGGATAACCAGTAGCTTTAGAAGCTAAAGCAGAACTACGGCTTAACCTGGCATTAACCTCAATTATCCTATAATTTTGAGATTTTGGATTAAGAGCAAATTGCACATTACACTCACCAATAATACCTAAATGTCTTATTAATTTTATGGCAATAGATCTCAATTTAAAATTTTCAGCAGCAGTTAAAGTTTGTACCGGTGCAATTACTATACTTTCACCGGTATGAATCCCCATAGGGTCCACATTTTCCATAGAACAAACGGTTATGCAATTATTATAACCATCTCGGACAACTTCATATTCTATTTCTTTCCAACCATAAAGACATTTCTCAATTAAAATTTGTTTAGTAAAAGAAAATGCTTTTTCCGCAATCTTTTCTAATTGTTCCCTGCTATGTGCTATGCCAGAACCTAAGCCACCCAGGGCATAGGCTATTCTACACATAATTGGATAACCTATTTGTTCTGCCGCCTTTAATGCTTCTTCTACATTGGCCACTGAACTACTTAAAGGGGTTTTAAGATCTATTTCTTGTAATTTTTTTTTGAATAATTCTCTGTCCTCTGTGTTTTGAATTGCCTCCACAGAAGTCCCTAATACCTCTACTTTATATTTTTTAAATATATCCCTGGTAAATAATTCAACTCCTACATTTAAGGCAGTTTGACCTCCAAATCCCAATAATATTCCTTCGGGTCTTTCTTTTTCAATTATTTTCTCTACAAAGTAAGCATCAACAGGAAGAAAATATATTTTATTAGCCAAATATTCAGAAGTTTGAACAGTAGCAATATTTGGATTAACCAAGATTGTTTTAACTTCCTCTTCTTTTAAGGCCTTTATCGCCTGGCTTCCAGAATAATCAAATTCGCCGGCTTCTCCAATCTTTATTGCACCTGAACCTAAAATTAATACTTTTTTAAACTTTCTTTTTTTCATCATCATCTGATTGCCCTCAAAAATATATCAAAGATAAACTCTGCATCATCCGGTCCGGGAGAGGATTCAGGATGAAATTGTACTCCAAAAAATGGCTTAGAAATATGAATTATACCTTCATTGGTCTTATCATTATTATTATAAAACCACTCTCTCCAATCCTTAGGCAGCGTATCTGAATCAATAGCATAACTATGGTTTTGAGAAGTGATATAGCAGCGATTAGTTCCTACCTCCATACAAGGTTGATTTTGACTTCTATGACCATATTTTAATTTATAGGTATTTGCTCCAGCAGCAAGCCCTAAAATTTGAGAACCAAGACAGATCCCCAGAATAGGAATATTCTTTAAGAAAGCTTTTTTAACCAACTCTATCGTCTCCCTACATTTTTTTGGATCTCCTGGACCATTAGATAATATGATGCCATCTACCTTTTCTTCTAAAAAATTATAATTCCAGGGTACCCTAATAACAGTAATATTTCTCTTTAGAAATGATCTAATAATATTATTCTTTACCCCGCAATCCACAACCAACACTCTTCTCTTGCCCTTTTTATATATTATTGGCTTTTTTACACTAACTTCTGATGCCAAATTTCTTTGGTTTGAATCTTCAAATTCAATCTTCTCTTTATCGTAAACAATCTTTCCCAACATAGTTCCTTTTTTTCTAATCTTTTTGGTGAGTTCTCTAGTATCTATTCCGTATATTCCTGGAATATCATATTCCTTCATCCACTGAGCTAAAGATTTCTTTGCATTCCAATGGGAATAATTTTCTGAGCAATTTGTCACCACTAATCCTTGAACTTGTATTTTATCTGATTCAAAATATTTCAATAGACCATCTTTTTTTTCGTAACCTGGAACTCCATAATTTCCTATTAAAGGGTAAGTAAAAATTAATATTTGTCCACGATAAGAAGGGTCGGTTAAACTTTCCGGATAACCGATCATTCCCGTATTGAATACTACTTCTCCTGATACCTCTCTTTTACTTCCAAAGGCATAGCCTTGAAAAACAGAACCATCTTCTAATATAAGTTTAACAGCTTGCTTATTTTGATACACATCAAACCCACTTTTTATTTATAAAAAATCCCGCCCCTGATAATCTCTTTATCGATTATCATAAGGGACGAGATTGATAAAATTTCCCGTGGTGCCACACCGGTGTTGACTAAATAATAATCTCCCTCTTAAAATAAAAAATCCCGCCCCTTTGACAATTTTCACTATCATAAAAGGACGAGATGAAATCTCGCGGTACCACCTGGGATTGGATAAATTATTTACCCCACTCATTAGAAGTTTTTAAAGGTAACTATCCTATTATTATTGAGGCTCTATTTTTAGTTATTCTTTTTAAGATACTTTCACCAGTTGTATCTCTCTCTTTTTGACTAAGAAATAACTTACTTTCCTCGTTAAAATATTCTTTTTTAATATTTGGAAATTATGATACATTAAAATTTTACTATTGTCAAATTTTTTTTGTGCGTGTCTGTGTCAATACTTTGGGGGTAGTTTTCTTTAGGGAAAAAATTTCTTCTGGTTTTGGGTAGACCTACCCTTTGCTTGATTAAGGCTTATTGTTTTTACAAATAAGCATAATTATCCTTATTTTATTTAAGTTATGATAATACATAGCTATCCACTCTCTTATAGTTTTTTATTGATTAATTATAATATCCTGCCTCAGATAACTTACGTAAAACACCCACCCAGGGTTTGCCCTGATCTGGTCCAGAAAGTGCCGGTATGGTTACCTCGATAAGAGGAGAAGATTCTGTCTCTTTCTTAAAATAGGAGGCAGGCAGAGGTGGTTTGAATTCAGTTATCTTAATATTTCTCTCTCTTTCTATTTCCCACCAGTCGTCCCATTCTCCATTTAAGATAGTCTCTTTTATCTTTAAGAGAGCCAGGGCTCCTGTTTTACTCCAACTCATTCCTCTCTTCTTAAAGCGAACGCTAATGGCCTGATTTACATTTGATTCTATCGCTCCGGCTCTTTCTATCTCTTTATCTTTTAGTTTAACCTGATTGGTAATCCCCTGGCGGTTACGGGATATGTAGGTATAGAGTTTTACTAGATTATCTTTCTCCTTAAGGTCATAGGAATTTCTGATCAACTGGTCTATTACAGATAAACCCTTATCTGTCTGATTAGATAACAGCAGACCTTTTATTACCTTCTGTTCCTCTTTCCTTTTGGACAGACATTCTTTAAACTTCTTATAAAGATGGTAGAGATCGAGAATATAAATGGCAGAAGAAAAATAATCTTTAATCCCGGAGGTGATCCAGGAATCTCCGTCTCCCCCGAAGATAATCTTTTTTACTTTGGAGAGGGAGAGTCTTTCTTCTGCTATCAGGCTTAATTTTTCCATAAAGTCTTTTCCGGTACCGATAAAGGTGAATTTCTCCTTTAGTCTTTTAGATTTACCTGTTTTATAGCGGGCTTCTTTACCGCTATAGCCTACACCCACTTTTACTTCCAGCTTTTCTTTTTTCTGCTTACCTCTATGCTGTAAGCTAATATAGGTAGCATCTGCTTCTAGGTAGGCAGTATCAGGGG
>Ga0210015_1000770_pt1 | contig 32722 bp, 26 predicted proteins | sample CryGeymeta201522_FD_185471 | JGI IMG/M metagenome (GOLD analysis project Ga0210015, IMG submission 185471) | Groundwater microbial communities from Crystal Geyser aquifers in Utah, USA - Crystal Geyser metaG 2015-22 (SPAdes) (version 2) | ecosystem: Environmental > Aquatic > Deep subsurface >... | reverse complement strand
ACGGCCTGCGGCCTAACCCGGGCTACCAAACCACGCGCACCCCCCGGTAGCCCGGGTTGAGGCGAAGCCGAAACCCGGGGCGCATCGCGGCCGAAACCCGGGGCGCATCACGGCCGAAACCCGGGGCGCCGCATTCGTTCACCGCGACCGCGCGCAACATCCCGGGTTACGGCCTGCGGCCTAACCCGGGCTACCAAACCACGCGCCCCCCGGTAGCCCGGGTTGAGGCGAAGCCGAAACCCGGGGCGCATCGCGGCCGAAACCCGGGGCGCCGCATTCGTTCACCGCGACCGCGCGCAACATCCCGGGTTACGGCCTGCGGCCTACCCCGGGCTACCAAACCACGCGCACCCCCCGGTAGCCCGGGTTGAGGCGAAGCCGAAACCCGGGGCGCATCGTGGCCGAACCCCGGGGCGCCGCATTCGTTCACGGCAACCACCAAAATTTGGCACCGTCACGCGCACCCTATCCAGCGTACAATCGCCACGCGGAGTCGGCCGGGCAGTCGCGTCGTGCGTAGGCACGCCGAGGAAAGTCCGGGCTCCACAGGGCAAGGTGCCAGGTAACGCCTGGGCGGCGCAAGCCGACGGAAAGTGCAACAGAAAGCAAACCGCCAACCTTCGCTGCGCGTTTTCGCGTGCGGAGCGGTAAGGGTGAAATGGTGCGGTAAGAGCGCACCGCGTGCGGGGCTAACGCCGCACGGCACGGCAAACCCCACCTGGAGCAAGGCCAAATAGGGGCGCAATGGTGTGGCCCGCACCGCGTCCGGGTAGGCTGCTGGAGTGCCGTGGCGACACGGCACCGAGAGGAATGACTGCCCTTGACAGAACCCGGCTTACAGGCCGGCTCCGCACTTTTACCGACTCCACAACTTATGGCAACCCCAGCAAGGGTTGCGGCATGCCAAAGTAGTAGCCTTGGCAATAATCGACCCCGATCTCGCGCATACGCTTCAGCGTCGCCTCGTTCTCGACGTTCTCGGCGATGGTTGCAAGGCCCAGTACGTGTGCCATTTTATGGATGGCGTCGACCATCGCCAGACTGACGCCATCACCGTTCGCATCGCGAACGAACTGGCCGTCGATCTTGACGAAGTCCACCGGCAAACGTCGCAAATACGCGAACGATGACAGGCCGCTGCCAAAATCGTCGAGAGCAAAGCGGCAACCGAGGCCACGCAAACGGGTCATGAACAAGCCGACCGCCGCAAAATCAGTGATCGCTTCACCATCGGTGATTTCCAGGCACAACGCACCCGGATCAGCCAGCGCCCGGATCTGCTGTTCGGCAAACGCGCGAAACTCAGCATCGCACAGTGACGACCCCGAAACGTTCACGGCGACCCGTGCCAGCGCCGCGCGACCAGACGCAAGCCGCCAGCGCAGCCAGTCAGTGACTTGTTGCAACACCCAACGATCGATTCGCACCATCAACGCGTAACGCCGGGCAATCGGCAAAAACTCGACCGGCGCTATCAAGCGGCCACACGCGCTGCGCAGCGCAATCAGCACCTCCACGCTGCGGCCATCTGCAAGGCCGGTCGCAGTCGGTACGATATCGTGCGCCAACAGTTGAAAATCACCCACCTCCAGCGCCGCCTGCAACCGCGGCAGCCACTGCATTTCGTCTTGACGACGAAGCAGATCGGCATCGCTGGCCGAATACACATTGACGCGATTTCCGCCGCGTTCACGCGCGGCAAAACAAGCGGCATCGGCGGCCTGGATGACGGCATCGTGGCTGCCACTGCCGCGTTGCACCGGCGCAAGGCCAATCGACGCCGTCGTCGCGAATTGCCGATCGCCCCAGGAAAAACGGATTCGCTCGATCGCCGCCGCCAGCAACCGGGTTCGGACGATCGCCTCGGCCACGCCACACTCGAGCATCAGCAAGCCAAACTCATCGCCGCCCAAACGCGCCACCGGATCGTTGTCGCCGGCCGCCGATGCAAGCACGGCAGCCACATCACGCAACAGTGCGTCACCGGCGGCGTGGCCACAGGCGTTGTTGACCAGCCGGAATTGATCGAGGTCGATGATCACCAACACGTGTTCGCCGGCACCCGCCGTCACCTCGGACAGGCATCTGCGCAAGCGACGGGTAAACTCCTCGCGGTTGAGCAAGCCAGTCAGTGCATCGTGACTGCTGCGAAAACTCAGCTCGCGCACGATACCTGCGGTCTGCGCGATATCGCGGAACGTCAATACCAGTCCCTGTGGCTGCCCGTCGCTGTCGGCGACGCTGGCTACGGCCATTTGCAGCAACACCTCGCCGTCCTGGCGTCGGCGCACACTCACTGGCCGCTCTGACATCGAGTGAAACCAGGCGGCCAACGCCGCCAGCGAGCTGTCGCCCGGCATCTCGCGCGGCGAGCGCTGCAACGAAAAAATGGCATCAACACACTGGCCAAGCGCGTTGTCGGCTGACCAACCCAGGATGCGCTCCGCCGCCGGATTGATGTAATCCACACTACCGGCACGGTCCAGGGTAATGACGCCATCAGTGATCGCGCGCAACGTCGCCTGGGCGCGTACCTTCTCGGCAATCAGCCGCTGCTCCAGTTGCCGGCGTTCGCTCACCTCGCGCAGGCTCGCAATCCAGCGTGCCGCGTTGCTGCCATCACAAGGTAACCAACGCACCCTGGCTTCAAGCCATTGCCAGCCGTTGCGTTGGTTGCGCACACGGCACTCGACGCTTAGTTCGCGCGTTTCGCCAAAACGCACACGTGCCCATAGCTGGCGCATGCGAACGGCGTCGTCGCTGGAAACGAAACGCAACACGTGGCGACCGACCAGCTCGCCCGGAGCGTATGCCAACATCGCGGTGACGGCCGGGCTGACGTAGGCGATGCCGCCAGCGCTCGACACCAACATCAACACATCGCTGGATTGTTCGGCCAACTCGCGAAACAGATCCACCTTGCCCATCAACGCGGCGCGCTGGCGATCAATCGGCGTGACAATTTGGTGCATATCGAGCAAGGCTCACGGAACCGTGAATCGCAGAAAACGCTCTCTCTCCGCCTGGGCGCACGGAGAGAGAGTTACGTTCACATACGGTAACGCCGCCGCTTACAGAACCGGTGCAACCGGCACTGCCGGCATCATCGGTGCCGCTGCCTTGTTGCCAGTCGCACGCTTGGGGGCCGCCTTTTTCACGGCTTTCTTCGGCGCAGCCTTTTTGGCAGCTTTCTTCGGCGCAGCCTTTTTGGCGGCTTTCTTCGGTGCAGCCTTTTTGGCGGCTTTCTTCGGTGCAGCCTTCTTCGCCGCCTTCTTGGCTGCCTTCTTCGGTGCCGCTTTCTTCACGGCTTTCTTGGCGGCTTTCTTCGGCGCCGCTTTCTTCACGGCTTTCTTGGCGGCTTTCTTCGGCGCCGCTTTCTTCACCGCTTTCTTGGCGGCTTTCTTCGGCGCCGCTTTCTTCACCGCTTTCTTGGCGGCTTTCTTCGGGGCAGCCTTCTTCATCACCTTCTTGGCGACTTTCTTGACCGCAGCCACTGCCTTCTTCACGACTTTCTTTGCCGCCTTCTTGGCGGCCGGTTTCTTTGCTGCTTTCTTCGTTGCCATGATGTTGCTCCTCGTCAGATGGGTATTGATGACGCCCAGTAAACAACTAACCGCCCCGGAATACCGACCCGGAGCATTCCGGAACTGCAAAATCGCAGTCGCCAGAACCGATGACCCGCCGAACTTCGGCCGGTTGACACGACAACGCCCGCGTCGTGACCGACCCGGGCGCATGCAACAGACGGATGGCAGCAAAAACAGCATCCGATTTTTTCGAGGGAAGCAGACCCCACGTCGATCGCGACGATGCGTGCAGCATCCCGTGATACATCGAGCGTGTTGTCTGACGAATCGTGATCACTCCTTCCGCTTCGCGTGTTTGCTGAGCGAACGCTAATCACGACGCATGATGCTGTCAACAAGCAAGACAGATTTTTTCGTGCGCGCACGCTGGGCTACGCCACGTCGAGCGACGTTGCGTTCAATGTGACCCGATACAAAAATGCGCCATCAAACATTTCCCGATCGAGCGAAAGCCATGCCAACACTACGTTTGCGGCCTATCGAAAAAAATGACGTCAGCGCTGCGGTGCGCGTGCGGTTGCGGTGGCGACGAAAAATTCGCCCGCCTTGCAACGGCACATCACATGTTTGCGCATGCCCCGCGAGAGCACGTTTTGCGCATCGCACAAGCAAAAATGCGCAAGCCTTCGACGAAGTCGAAGCGGCTTGCGCACCGAAAAACAGGAGCTTCAGGCGATCGCGTTGGCCACTTGCGCAACGAAGCGCGCGATGTCCTGATCGGTTTTTGTTTCGGTGGCGCAAACCAGCAACGCGTCGCCAAACTCGGGATATTCGTCGGCCAGCGACACCCCCGCAACGATCCGCTTGACCGCGAGCTGTTCGATCAGCTGACTTGCCGCAACCGGCAAGCGCACGGCAACCTCATGAAAAAACGTGCGGCCGGGAAACAATGGCGACACGCCGGGGAGCGCACACAGTGCCTCGAACAAACGGCGCGTCTGCACCGCACACTTTGCGGCAACGTTGCGCAAGCCCTGCGGCCCGAGCAGAGCCATGTGAATGGTTGCGGCCGTTACCAGCAAGCCCTGATTGGTACAGATGTTGGAGGTCGCCTTGGCACGGCGGATATGCTGTTCACGTGCCTGCAAGGTCAGCGTAAAACCTCGCCGGCCTTCGAGATCGACCGTACAGCCGACGACACGCCCCGGCATATTGCGTACCAACTCCTGACGGCAGGTGAGAAAGCCAAAGTAAGGGCCACCCGATGACATCGGCACGCCCAACGGCTGGCCGTCGCCACACGCGATGTCGACACCGGCATCGCCCCACTCGGCCGGCGCCTTGAGCAGCCCCAACGCTACCGGATTGACCACCGCAATGGCCAGCGCGCCGTGCGCATGCGCCCAGTTGGTCAACGCATCGACATCTTCGATCAGTCCGAAGAAATTAGTTTGCGGGATGACCAGCGCGGTGAACTCATCGGCGACACGATTCAGCGCTTCCGTCGACAGCACGCCGTCCGGACAGGGGACTTCATCGATCACGATATTCTGCAGGCTGAGGATGGTGGCCATCGTCTTGCGGTAGGCCGGATGCAGCGACGCCGGCACCAACACCCGGCGCGCACCGCCGCGCTTGCGGCTGCGCTCAGCCATCAACACCGCTTCGGCCACCGCAGTAGCGCCGTCATACATCGAGGCATTGGACACGGCCATGCCGGTCAGCCGGGTCATCATGGTCTGGTATTCGTAAATCAATTGCAGCGTGCCCTGGCTGGCCTCGGCCTGATACGGGGTATACGCCGAATAAAACTCGCCACGGCCGACGATCTGCCACACCGCCGAAGGGATGTGGTGCTCATAGGCCCCGGCACCCGCGAAACACAGATCAACCTCGTCGTTGCGCGCATGGTGTGCCATCAACCGCGCCAGTTCCATCTCCGACAGGCCGGCCGGCACCCGGTCCAGGGCACCCACCTTCAACGCGTCGGGGATTTCATCGAACAGGTCTTCAATGCGTGCGACACCGATGGCGCGCAGCATCGTGCTGACATCGGCTTCACTGTGGGGAATGAATGGCATGACAGGATTCCATACGGATGTAGGGAACCTCTTGAAACCTGCTGCGCGACCCGATTGCGGCGTTGCGCGGTTCTCGGAATGCTGATGTACACGAATGTACACTGCGCTTCCTGCGCTCCGTGCGCCTTGCACTCGGGCCGCTCGCTAAGGTTTCAAGAGGTCCCTGTAGTGAAACCGGCCGCAATGCGGCCGGCGGGAGTCAATGGGCTTCTTCTTCGATCAGCTCGGCGTAATCATCCGGTGTCAGCAGCTCGTTGATCTGCTCGGGCTCGGACATCTCGACGACAAAGATCCAGCCCTCGCCGTAGGCATCTTCATTGATCGTCTCGGGCTTGTCGGCGAGATCGGAGTTCACTGCGACCACGGTCCCGGAAACCGGGCTGTAGACATCCGACGCCGCCTTGACCGACTCCACCACCGCCACACCGGCCGACTGCTCAACCTGGTCGCCAATGTTGGGCAACTCCACGTAAACCAAGTCGCCGAGCAATCCCTGTGCATGGTCGGAAATACCGACCGTGACACGGCCGTCATCTTCTACGCGGGCCCACTCGTGGGATTTGAGAAACTTCAGATCACCCGGGATTTCACTCATGTCTGGCTCCTGCGCAAGGACGGATTGTTGGGGTGCAAGCGGATTCGTTGAAACCTGTGAACACCGATCGAGAAACCGAGCGGCGAGCGATACAAGACGTGCCCCATTGTACTAAAGGCGGCGGTGGAGGTTGGCATGCGCTCAGAGCAGCACACCCGGCTGCGCCTTGCCATCACGGACGAACGGCATGCGAACCAGGCGCAGCGGCACTTCGCGACCACGGATATCAACCCGCACCACACCCGGATCACCAGCCGGAATGCGGCCCATGGCAATGGCGAGGCCAAGCGTCGGAGCAAAGGTGCCGGACAGAATCTCACCATCACCGGCCGCGCTCAGCAGGTGCTGGCCGTGGCGCAAAACACCCTTGGCATCCATTACCAGGCCAATCATCTGCCGTGGCACGCCCTGAGCGATTTGCTGCTCCAACGCCGCCCGCCCGCTGAAGTCACGCTCTGCGTCAAGGCTCACCGTCCACGCCAGGCCCGCTTCGAGCGGACTCACGGTCTCGTCCATGTCCTGCCCGTACAGCGCCATACCCGCCTCCAGACGCAAGGTATCGCGAGCACCCAGGCCGGCCGGCTTCACACCAACTGCCAGCAGACGCTCCCACAACGCCACCGCATCAGCCTCGGGCACGATGACCTCGTAACCGTCTTCACCGGTGTAGCCGGTGCGCGCGATAAACAGACCATCGATATCGGCACCAACGAACTTCCCCAGCGCGGACGCTGCGGCCGCACCTTGCGGCGACAACAGCGACGCCATGCGCGCGCGCGCATTCGGGCCCTGCACCGCGATCATCGCCAATTCCGGGCGCTCCTTGACATCGACCGCGAAAGCAGCTGCCTGCGCGTTGAGCCACGCCATGTCCTTGTTGCGCGTTGCCGCATTCACCACCAGCCGGAACCAGGTCTCGTCGCGAAAATAGGCGATCAGGTCGTCAATCACACCACCATTCGCATTGAGCATGCACGAATACAGCGCCTTGCCCGGCACCTTGAGCTTGTCGATGTTGTTGGCCAGCAGATGGCGCAAAAACGGCCGCACATTGGCTCCGTGCAAATCCACTACCGTCATGTGCGAGACATCGAACATGCCGGCATCACGGCGCACCTGATGATGCTCCTCAATCTGCGATCCATAATGGATCGGCATGTCCCAACCGCCGAAATCAACCATCTTCGCGCCCAGGGCGCGGTGGCTGGCATTGAGAACGGTATGCTGAATCATGGCGCTCGCCTCGGGGGGAAGGCGTGCATTATCGCAGAGAAGCCGGGACTCGGGACGCGGGAAGAGCAGTGGTGCGCGAAGGACGCCAAGTACGCAAAGGAAAGCACGAAGCCGGGCCAGTGCAAGGTCGGGTAGCGCGTGGCGAAACCCGACCGCTACCCACCCAACGCTGTTATTTGCGTCTTTCGCGTCCGTTGCAGACCCGAGTGCCTTGCGCTTTTCGCGAGTCCGCAGGATGGTAGAGCGTAGCGAAACCCATCAATCGCCAAGACCGCAGTCCTGCTTTCATCAAACTCAACCCACCGCGACCACACGCAACACCATGTCCTGCACACCCACGATGCGCACCCGCACACCCGCCGCGCTGTCCGGGCCTTCCACATGCCAATAGGCATCGCCGATTTTCAGCCGGCCACGGCCATTGACGATGGCGGTGTCGAGCGGATACACCCGGCCCACCAACTGCGCCGAACGCTGGTTCAGCAACGGCTGATCGGTTGCCTTGGCCGAACTGCTGCGGCGAATCCGCCACGCCACCCCGACCGAAACCAGCGACAGCAATGAGAACACCATCCACTGCGCAACGGGCGTCATGCCCGGCAACAGCAGTTTGAGCACGGCGGTACCGCCTGCGGCCAGGCCGAGCCAGAGCAAAAACACCCCCGGCACCAACGCCTCGGCCGCCAGCAGCAGCAACGCCAGTGCCCACCAGAACCAGTTTTCGCCAATCAAGTGCATGGCTTACTCCGGCTTCAGGAACGGGTTGGCACGCGCAGCGCTCGCGCCGGTGTTCGCCGCGCCAGCGGCACGACCGATTTCCACGATGCCGGCCAGCGAACCGAGGATGCCGGTGGTTTCCATCGGCATCAACAGCGTCTTCTGATTGGGCGAGTGGGCAAACTCACGCAGCGCTTCGACATATTTTTGCGCGACGAAATAGTTGATCGCCTGCACATCGCCCTTGGCGATGGCATCGCTGACCAGTTCGGTTGCCTTGGCCTCGGCCTGCGCCAGCCGCTCACGCGCTTCGGCATCGCGGAATGACGCCTCACGCCGGCCCTCGGCTTCCAGCACTGCCGCCTGCTTCTCGCCCTCGGCCTTGAGAATCGCGGCCTGGCGGAAGCCTTCGGCTTCCAGAATATTGGCGCGCTTCTCGCGCTCGGCTTTCATCTGCCGCGCCATTGAATCGATCAGGTCGCGTGGCGGCTGGATGTCCTTGATCTCGATCCGGTTGACCTTGATCCCCCACGGATGCGTGGCTTCATCCACCACTGCCAGCAGGCGTGCGTTGATCTCGTCGCGCTTGGACAGCGATTCGTCCAGATCCATCGAGCCGAGCACGGTACGGGTGTTGGTCATGGTCAGATTGAGGATCGCGATTTCAAGCTGCGCTACCTCATACGCCGCCTTGGCCGCATCCAGCACCTGAAAGAACACCACGCCATCGACCCGCACCACCGCGTTGTCCTTGGTGATGACTTCCTGCGAGGGCACATCGAGCACCTGCTCCATCATGTTCAGCTTGCGGCCGATCGCTTCCACCCACGGCACGGTGAGACCAAGGCCTGGCAGCAGGGTGCGGTCGTAACGGCCGAAACGCTCCACCGTCCATTCATACCCTTGCGGCACGATCCGCACCCCCTTGAGCACGGTGACAACGGCAAACAGCAAAAACGCAATGGCAACGATATCCATGATCAGCAGTTCCCCGGAAGTGGATGTGCGCAAACGAACGGCATGGTAACCCGCCCCACGACGAATTGATGAGGTCACGCGATCTTTAGTTATTGCGAATCGTTCGCGTTTGCGTTAGCATGAGCGCACAGCCACTCAACGGCTGCCCATCCAACCACTGATCGTATAGGGGACAACACGATGTCCGTATCACGCGCACCGGTAATTCGCACACTCAGCCTGGCCGTGATGACGGCGCTCGCGACCGTAGCGCTGCTGCCTGCCGTCGCCGTCGCCGAACCGGCGGATCGGGCCAGCTTTGCGACCCGACTCGATCGCTTGCGCGTCGTCGGCAACAGCGCAAGCGCTCAGGAAACCGCCGGCTCAGCGCAGTTTCTCGATGATGCAACCCTTGCACAGTTCAACTACAGCGACGTGCAGCGCGTGCTGCGCCAAGTACCGGGCGTTTACGCCATTGATGAAGAAGGCCTCGGCCTGCGCCCGAACATCGGCATCCGCGGCTCCGGCACCGACCGCAGCAGTCGGATCACGCTGATGGAGGATGGCGTGCTGATCTCGCCGGCACCGTACGCAGCGCCGGCGGCGTATTACTTCCCGACCATGGCACGCATGAGCGCGCTGGAAGTGCGCAAAGGTTCCTCCGCGATCAAGACCGGCCCGCGCACCACTGGCGGCGCGCTGAACCTGGTATCGACGCCGATTCCGGACGCGTTCGGCGGCCTGGTCGACTTCGCCTACGGCAGCGACCAGACCACGCTTGGCCATGCCTGGGTCGGCGGGCGCGGCGAGCGCACCGGCTTCCTGCTGGAAACCGTGCAGCAGAACACTGACGGCTTCAAGCGCCTGGACAGCGCCGGCCCGGCCGGCGACGACACCGGCTACAACCTGGAGGACTATGTCGGCAAGTTGCTGCTCACCAGCGCCGCCGATGCCAAGCGCTACCAGGAACTGGAGTTCAAGATCGCGCACACCGAGCAAGATGCCAACGAGACCTACCTCGGCCTCAGCGACGCCGATTTCCGCGCCAACCCCAATCGCCGCTATGCTGGTTCGCAACTGGACAACATCACCACCAACCACGACCAGCACGAACTGCGCCACCGCATTGAACTGAGCCCGTCGCTCGATCTCACCACCGTGGCCTACCGCACCGAGTTCGAGCGCAACTGGTTCAAGCTCAACGACGTGGGCGGCATCGGCATCGCGCGGATCCTGGATAACCCCGACGACTTCGCCCAACAACTGGCCTGGATTCGTGGCACCAGCAGCCCAGACAACGCCTTCAACGTGCGCAACAACCGGCGCAGCTATGTGGCCAATGGCTTGCAAAGCGTACTCGGCTGGCAACTCGATACCGGCAAAGTGGCCCACCAGATCGAGCTCAGCGCGCGCTATCACGAGGACGAGGAGGATCGCTTCCAGGATGACGACCGCTTCCGCATGGACAATGGCCGCTTGGTGTTGACCCGCAATGGCGCGCCCGGCACCCAGGACAACCGCATCGGCGAGGCCGAGGCCGTTGCCTTCTACGTTCAGGACGAGATGCGCCACGGCCAGTGGATCGTCACCCCCGGCCTGCGTTACGAAACCGTCGACCTCACCCGCACCGATTTCGTGCGCGCCAGCAACGGCCGCGAACTGGCGCCGACGCGGATACGGGAAAACCGCGTCTCCAACCTCAGCCCCGGTATCGGAGTGACCTGGCTCGGCAGCGATGCCTACACGGTGTTCGCCAGTGTCCACCGCGGCTTCAGCCCACCGGCGCCAGGCTCCACGGCCGAGGAGGAAAAGAGCACCAATACCGAACTCGGCATGCGTTGGCACCAAGGCGCGGTCAACGCCGAACTGACCGGGTTCTGGAACGACTACTCCAATCTGGTCGGCACCTGCACCGAGTCCTCGGGCGGCGGTTGCACCATCGGCGACCAGTTCGACGCCGGCAAGACCCGCATCCGCGGCGTCGAAGCCAGCCTCGGCTACGATCTCGGCCGCGCCAATGGCTGGGCGCTGGGCGTGCCGCTGTCGTTCAACTACACCTACACCGACGCCGAGTTCCGCAGCAGCTTCATCAGCGCATTCGAAGAGTTTGGCGAGGTACTCGATGGCGACAAGCTGGCCTATCTGCCCGAGCAGATGTTCCATGCCGAAATCGGGCTGGCGGGCGAACGCTGGAATACGCGCCTTGCCACCACGTACGCGGATCGCATGCGTACCGTCGCCGGTCGCGGCACGCCGCTGCCCAGCGAAGCCACCGAATCTGCCTGGGTTTTCGATCTGTCCGCCAGCTATACACTCACCGCCGGCACCGACATCTTCGCCCGTGTGGAAAACCTGTTTGACGAGCACTACATCGCCTCGCGGCGCCCGGCCGGCGCCCGCCCCGGCCGGCCACGCGCCACCTTCATCGGCATCCGCACCCGCTTCTGATTGCCGCGCCGCCTCCGCGCCTGCGACCATAACGGTCGCAGGCGCATCCTATGGCCTGTGAGCGCGCCATCCACCTTCGCCATCGACCTGCCTGCGACGCTGATCGCGCGAGCGCGCGCCGGCGATACCAATGCCTTCGAACAGATTTATCGACACTTCGAGCGTCCGCTGTACACCATTGCGCTGCGTCTGCTCAGTGATCGCGAAGAAGCGCAGGATGTATTGCACGACACCATGCTGCGCCTGTTCGAGCGGATCGGCAGTTTTCGTGGTGAATCGCCGTTCTGGGCGTGGCTGCGCCGGATCGCGGTCAACGAGTCGCTGATGCGCCTGCGTCGGCGCGGCACGGTGAGTTACAGCGATGAGCCGCCGGAGCCCGAACTCGGATCCGATGAGCAACTGCTGCCGCCGACCGCCACCGATCATGCGCTTCTGCTACGCGCGCTGGATCAACTGCCAGCCACCACACGCAGCGTGCTCTGGCTGTATCACGTCGAGGGTTACACCCACGACGAAATTGCCCGGGCGATGCAGCGCAGCCTTAGCTTTTCCAAATCGCAACTCGCGCGCGGCACCCGCCGCCTGCGCGCCCTGCTGCAGGAACCCGCGCACGCCGCGTGCGCGGAAGAGGAACGACGCCATGCTTGACGATTTGTACCGCAACCATCCCGCTCACCGCAGCGACATCCCGGTCGCTGCTGCTCTGCGCGCACTGCCGCTGCAAGCGCCAGCGCGCCCCGCGTGGCCAGCGCTCGCGGCGGCGCTTGCCAAGCGCGAACGCCAGCGGCGGCGACACTGGCCATGGGCGCTGGCTGCATCGCTGGCACTGGCTGTGGTGCTTGCCGGCTTGCTGCGCACCGCGCCCGAACAAGCCAACGCAGACACGGCATCCGCAGCGGACCCGTTGCCCCAGTTGCTCGCGCAATCGGCGCAACTGGAAGCACTGATCTCAGCCAGCAGCGACATCAGCACCAGCGCGCCGTTGATGTCGCTCAGCACCGATCTTGAAGACCAATTGGCCGTTATCGACAGTCAGCTTGGCAACGTTGCACTGAATCCTGACGCGCGGCGTCCGCTATGGCAGCAACGCGTGCAGGTGTTGCGCGAACTCGCCGGCCTGCAGGCTACCGAACAATGGCTGGCCACACGCGGCGAGCAGAGCAGCGCCGACGCCCTTGTCTACGCCTACTAAGGATGCTCTGAACAAGCTGTCATTGTGAGTAGCGAAGCGACGTGACAATCCAGAAACTTCCTTAAAGACAAAACGGTGGATTGCTTCGCTGCGCTCGCAATGACGAAGAACGGGGCTTGTTCGGAGCTTCCCCAAGCATCAATGACCGATCGCAGGAGAAAAACATCATGAAAATTATACTGTTGGCCATCATCCTTGCCGCCGCACTTTTTCAACATCCCGCGTCAGCGCAGGATAGATCCGCGCCGGCGGCGTCCGAGGACACCCAGGCCGCACTGGCCGAGGCGCAGGCGCACCTGCGCGACGCTGCCCGCCGCGTGGCCGAACTGTCGCGGCAACAAATCGGTGCGGACCCCGAGCGGCTGCACGAGCACATGGTGATGCAATTGCGCAGCCTTGATATGTCGCGCCCCATCATCGGCATCGTCATGGCGGAAAACGCGGATGGTGGCGGCGTGATGATCGCCGCGGTCACCCCCGACGGCCCGGCCGCCAAAGCCGGCCTGCATTCCGGCGATCGGCTACTGGCGGTGAATGGTCACAAGATCGTCGGCGCGTCGACGCGTGAGCGCATGGCGCAGACGCGCAAGCTGATTGGCGAACTGAAGGACGGCGATCACGTCGCACTGACCTATCAACGTGACGGCAAGGAGCATCAGCTAACGCTCACGGCGGAATCGATGCCGGGCGTGATGATGTGGCGTCACGATGGCAATGCCATGGTGCCGCACCCGGGCCATGAAGGCGCTGGGCGGTTCCACGGCATCATCGACCCCGGTGTCGAGATGGAAATCGCACGCATCGCGCCGCTCGCTGGGTGCGCCGAAAAACCGGAAAACTGCCGCTTCAACCGGCTGCGTCAGGCGTTCCGCTGGAGCGGGTTGAGCCTGGCCGAAATCAATCCCGGCCTCGGCCACTACTTCGGTACCCAGACCGGCGTGCTGGTGCTGCGCGATGGCAAGGATGGCCTCGACCAGCTCAAGGCAGGCGATGTGATCACCGCCGTCGATGACAGCGCAGTGAAAAGCCCGCGCGAGGTAATGCGTGCGCTGCGCGACAAAGCCCCGGACAGCACGATCGCGTTTACCGTATTGCGCGACAAACGCCAGCAACAACTCGACGTTGCCACGCCGGGCCTGCGCGAGGTTGAGTGGTTTGCGCCACCGGCACCGCCAGCGCCACCGGCACCACCCAAGCCACCGGCAGCGCCACCAGCGCCACCGGCACCACCCAAGCCACCGGCAGCGCCGCCGCCGACCGCTTCGCAACAGCGCTCGCTTCGCGCTGGGTCGTTCACAGGCATTTCATGGGGCGGCTCGCCGCGTGTGCGAGCGCGCCTGCGCGCAAAGCTTTTCGCGGGATCAATTCGATGGCAGACCGCCTCCCACAAAAAAGCGCGGCTCTGCCTTTGCAGGAGCCCACCCGGTGGGCGTGGCAGTAACGATCATCGACACGTTGCTGCGGACAACGCCGTGAATCGCACTACACTGGCGACATGAGTCCACGCAAATCGGTCAAAGTGCCCATCGGGCCGCTGCAGATGAGCGACATCGCACGCATGGCGGGCGTGTCGGAATCCACCGTGTCGCGCGCGCTGGCCAACAACCCGGCGGTCGCCACCCGCACCCGCGCACTGGTGCAGAAAATCGCCGCCGATGCCGGCTACCGCATCAATCCGGCGGCGCGCAGCCTGCGTTCCAAACGTACCGGCATCGTCTCGGTCGCAGTGCCATTGGCGCATCAGCGCGCGCAGCATTTGTATGACCCGTTCATGATGACCATGCTGGCGCTGCTGGCTGACGAACTCACCAGCCGCGGTTACAGCATGTTGCTGAGCAAGATCGCCAAACATCAGGAAGGCTGGATCGAGGATCTGCGCAATGGCGGGCAAGCCGACGGCGTGATTCTGATCGGGCAAAGCTTCGAGCACGAGGCGATCAACCGCGCCGCCAAAGGCGGCCTGGCAATCGTCGCCTGGGGTGAGCAGCTTGCCGATCAGGCTTACCCGAGTGTCGGCAGTGACAATCGCCTCGGCGGGTTGTTGGCTACCCGTCATCTACTCGAACACGGTCGCCGCCAGATTGCGTTTCTCGGCGACGAGCGCTTGCCGGAAATCACACCGCGTTTTGCAGGCTATCGCAGCGCACTGGCCGAACAGGGCCTGACCCCCGATCGAGCACTGCTGGTGCGCACCGAGTTCGAGCTCGACGACGCTTATCGCGCAGTCAAGGCGATGCTCGCCAAGGGCGCCCGCCCGGATGGGATCTTCGCGGTATCCGACGTAATTGCGGTCGGCGCGATCCGGGCACTGGCCGATGCCAGCCTGCGTGTGCCGCAGGACGTGTCGGTGATCGGCTTTGACGACATCGCGCTGGCTGCCTACAGCCATCCATCACTGACCACGATACGGCAGGACCTCGCCCTGGGCGCACGCCTGCTGGTCGACAAGTTGATCGCCCGCAGCAACAACCAGCCGGTGAACACCACGGTGATCGCACCGCAATTGATCGTGCGCGAATCGGCTTGATCAACGAAACCAGAACACCAGCGCCGCCGTTGCCGCAACCAGCATCACCGCCAGCACCCGATAGTTCTGCCACAACGGTACCGCTTGCAGCGCCAGCGACTCGGCGCGGAAGAACGCCGGCGTCCAGCGCATCGAGTCATCCGAGCGCGGATCGGGATCACTGAACAGGCTGACCAGTACCAGCGTCGCCGAGCAGGCGAGAAACAAGATCGGGGTAATGTACAAAAAGTGCAGCGACCACGGTGCGCTGGCCATCACGTTGAAGTAGAACAGGCCGAAGCCACCGAGCACACCGACCACGATGCAGGCCAGCGCACCGGTGGCATTGGCACCGCGCCAGAACAGACCGACCAGAAACAGCGCACAGATCGGCCCCACCGCATAGGCCAGCACCGCTTGCAGATACTGCCAGAGCGAGGCGAAGCGCTCGATCTGCGGCGCCCAGTACACCGCCAACACCATGAACACCAGCGTCGCGATACGGCCGGTACGGACCAGTGACGCGCCGTCGGCATTGGGGCGCAACGGCCGGATAAAATCCATGGTCAGCAGCGTGGCCGCCGAGTTGAAGGTGCTGGCAATCGACGACATGATCGCCGCGAAAAAGCCCGCCATCACCAGCCCGATCAGCCCATGCGGCAACAGGTCGAACACCAGGGTCGGATAGACCAGATCGGCGCGTGCCAGCTCGGGGTACAGCAAAATGGCGCAAGTACCCGGCAACACCATCAGGAACAACACCGGCAACTTCAGAAACCCGGCAAACAGCGCGCCCCAGCGACCATGGTTTTCATCACGGGCCGACAGTATCCGCTGCACCATGAACTGGTTGGTGCACCAGAAGTAGAACCCGATCAGCGATGCCCCGATCAAAGTGCCAAGCCAGGGCACGCCGGGATCGTCGTTCGGGCGCACCAGCGACAGCTTGGCCGGATCGATCGAACTCATCACATGGTTCCAGCCGCCGGCCTTGTCGAACGCAAACCAGGCAATGAAGAACGAAGCGCCGAGCAGGATCACCGCTTGCACGGTTTCGGTGTAGATCACCGCGCGCAGGCCGCCGACCACGGTGTAGACACCGGCCGAAGCGGCCAGGATCGCCACGATCTGCCACAGCGGCAGGCCGGGCATCACCAGCTTGAGCATCAGCGCGCCGCCAAACAGGGTGCCGGCGGTATCGACCACGATGTTGAGGAAGATGGTCAGCCCGGAAAAATACAATCGTGCGCGGCGATCATAGCGGCGCTCCAGATATTCGGGCAGGGTGTACACCTTCGAGCGCAGCAGGAACGGCAGGAAGAACACGCAGAAAAATGCGAGCACCAGCGCCGCCATCCACTCGTAGTTGTACACCGAGATGCCGATGGCATACGCGGCGCCGGCAAGGCCAATCAGGGTGGTCGAGGAAATGTTGGAAGCCAGCAACGCCAGCCCGATCGTCGGCCAGCGCATCGAGCGGCTGGCGAGGAAATAATCCTCAGCGCTCGCACTGCGGCGCGAGGTGATCAAACCCAAGGCAACGATGCCGATGGCGTAGATCGCGATGATCGCCAGATCCATGCCACTCAAGCTGGTATCGATGTTCGGCATTGCCTTCCCCACAGTGCTCCGGTGCGCGGATGATGACATACTGCAATCGATTGCAGTTGCTGCACTGCAACGAAGTCACTGAAACCAATCCGGCCACCCACTTCCCTTTATCTGGGTTTATTCTACTTTGCCTGACGCTGAAAGCACGAATTTCAACTCTTTGCTTGCAATCGATTGCAAAACGTGCAGACAATGCGCGCCAGACGGTGGCTGACACCGTCGGAATCGACCTGGGAGGGCAACCATCATGAACAACATGCAATCGCATCATCATGGCGCACTGGTGCTGGCGATCGCCGCCGCACTGGCGTCGGCGCCGGTATTTTCACAGGACAACAGCGCATCGCAAGACAACCCGGACAACAGCCAGCGCACGCGCGTGGACGATGCGATCGATCTGGACGCGGTGATCGTCACCGGCACCTCGGGCAAGCGCACGCGGATGCAGGAGAGCGTTTCGAGCAGCGTGATCGGCATCGAATCGATCCAGAACTCGGCACCGCGCTCCACCGCCGAGATCTTCCGCAACATTCCCGGCATCCGTTCGGAAGCGTCCGGCGGCGAAGGCAACGCCAATATCGCGGTACGCGGGCTGCCGGTGGCATCCGGCGGTGCCAAGTTCCTGCAACTGCAAGAAGACGGTCTGCCGGTGCTGGAGTTTGGCGACATCGCGTTCGGCAACGCCGACATCTTCCTGCGCAACGATTACAGCCTGGATCGGGTAGAGGCAATCCGTGGCGGCTCGGCGTCCACCTTTGCCAGCAATTCGCCAGGCGGCATCATCAACTTCATCAGCAACACCGGGGAAGTCGAGGGTGGCAGCGCCGGCATCAGCCGCGGATTGCTGGAAGGCTTCGACAACACCCGCTACGACTTCCATTACGGCGCGCCGATCAACGACGACTGGCGCTTCCATGTTGGCGGCTTCTATCGCAGTGGCGACAGCGTGCGCGATGCCGGCTACACCGCCGAGAAGGGCGGCCAGATCAAGGCCAACCTCACCCGCGCGTTCGACAACGGCTTCATCCGCTTCAACTTCAAGCACCTGAACGATCGCGCGATCGGTATCCTGCCGATGCCGGTGCTCGCCGACGGCAGCAATGGCAAGCCCAGCCTCGGCAGCCTGCCCGGCTTCGACGCCAAGCACGACACCCCGCACAGCCCGTTCCTGCGCACCGATTTCGGCCTCGACGGCGAAAACAACCGCCGCGTCACCGACATCGACGACGGCATGCATCCGCGCAGCACGGCATTTGGTACCGAGTTGGAGTTCGAACTCGGTGGCGGCTGGAAACTGGCCGACCGCTTCCGCACCGCCGATACCGATGGCCGCTTCGTGTCGCCGTTCCCGGCCGAGGTAACCGGCGGAACTGCGATTGCCGAATCCATTGCCGGCGCTGGCGCAACGCTGGCTTACGCCAATGGCCCCAATGCCGGCCAAGCGTTCACCGGCCTGGTGATGCGCACGCATTTGTTCAACAGCGAGATCAACTCGCTCGACAACACCACCAATGATTTCAAACTCTCGCGTGCCTTCGATCTGGGCGAGGGCCGGCAACTGGACTTCGTCGCCGGCTACTACAAGTCGTCACAGACGATCGCGCTGGATTGGACGTGGAACTCCTATCTGCAGGAAGTGAAAGGCAACAACGCGGCGCTGATCAACGTATTCGCAGCCGATGGCACGCCATTCTCGCAAGGAGGTCTGTATGCGTTCGGCGTGCCATTCTGGGGCAATTGCTGCACCCGCAGCTACGATGTCGATTACGACATCGACGCACCCTATGCCGCGCTGACCTTCACCATGGATCGTCTGACGCTGGATGCCAGCGTGCGTCAAGATTACGGCAATGCCGATGGCAGCTTCGCCGGCACGGTGCAGGCGGCCGACTTCGATGTCAACGGCGACGGCATCATCGGGCAGACCGAGCGCAGCGTGTCGCTGGTCGATGTTGCCAATCAGAATCCGGTCAACTACGACTGGTCGTACACCTCGTACTCGTTTGGCGCCAACTACTTGTTCACTGACGACCTCGCCGGCTTTGCCCGGATCAGTCGCGGTGGCCGTGCCAATGCCGATCGCCTGTTGTTCGGCGTCGTGCAGGCCGATGGCAATGTCAATGCCCGGCAATCGGTGGATGTGGTCAAGCAACAGGAAGTCGGGGTGAAATGGCGTCAGGGCGATCTGAACGTGTTCATCACCGGCTTCCACGCCGAGACCAGCGAACAGAACTTCGAACTGACCAGCCAGCGCTTCTTCGACCGCACCTTCGAGGCCTATGGCGTCGAGCTTGAGAGTTCGTACCAGATCGATCAGTTCTCGTTCACCGGCGGCGTCACCTGGACCGATGCCGAGATCAACAAGGATCAGATCACCCCCGCGGTCGAAGGCAATACACCGCGTCGTCAGGCCGACTTCATCTATCAGGGCACCGCGGCTTACGAAGGTTACGACTTCCGTCTCGGCGTCAACCTCATCGGCACCAGCGCCTCGTTTGCGCAGGACAACAACGCGCTCAAGATGCCGGGCTATGCGCAAGTGAATGTGTTCGCCAACTATCGTCTCACCGACACGCTGGTTCTGGCGCTGGATGTCAACAACCTGTTCGACACGTTTGCGATAACCGAGTCGGAAGAGGGTTCGATCATCGCCGGCCAGGACAACATCATCCGTGCCCGTACGATACCGGGACGCTCGGCCCAGGTCAGTCTGCGTTACGAGTTTTGAGGGCTGACACGCAGCCATGACCGATCTGTTCACAACCGCCCGGCGGCAGTTCGCCGCCGGGCTCACCGAACCGCGTCGCGACGATGCACTGGCACGCTTCGATGCCCATGGCCCGCGTCTACTCGAGCTGTGGTCCTCGCTTTATGCCACGGACGGCACTATCGCTGAACCGCTGCGCTGCCTGCTCGCCGGTCTGGTGCACGCGATCAACCATCGCCCTACCGATCTGTACGCGCTCGATGCCGCGCGCCCCGCCGACTGGCTCGATCGCGCCGACATGATCGGCTACAGCACCTACGTCGAACATTTTGCCGGCACGCTCGATGGTGTACGCGAACGGGTACCGTATCTGCACGCATTGGGCATCCGTTATCTGCACCTGCTGCCGTTTTTGAAATCCCGCGCTGGCGACAACGATGGCGGCTTCGCGGTCAGCGACTACGGCCAGGTCGAGCCGACGCTGGGCAACACAGCCAATCTCGAAGCCCTGGCTGCGCGTTTGCGCGAGCATGGCATCAGCCTGGCGGCGGATTTTGTGCTCAACCATTGCGCCGACGATCACCCGTGGGCGCTGGCGGCGCGTGCCGGCGATGCACCCTTCCAGCAGTTCTTCCACGTGCTCACCGATCACGCGCAGATCGCGCGCCTGGAAGCCGACCTGCAGCAGGTATTTCCCAAATCGGCACCCGGCAACTTCACGTTCGTTGCCGAACTCGACGCCTGGGTGTGGACCACCTTCAACCGCTATCAGTGGGATCTCAATTGGAGCAACCCCGACCTGTTCCAGCACATGGCCTTGGCCCTGCTGCGACTGGCCAATCGCGGCGTGGAGGTATTCCGGCTGGATTCGGCGGCTTACCTGTGGAAACGGGCCGGCAGCGATTGCCGCAACCTGCCCGAAGCCCATGCCGTGTTGCAGGCACTGCGTGCGACCCTCGACATCGCCGCGCCCAGTGTTGCGCTCAACGCTGAAGTCATCATGCCGTTGCCCGCGGTGTCGCCCTACTTCGGCACTGGCGATCAGGCCGGCACGGAATGCCAGCTCGCCTATCACAGCAGCCTGATGGCCGCGAGCTGGGCGGCGTTGGCCGAGCAACGCGCCGACATTCTGGCTGACGTGATTGCGCGCACACCGGCGGCACCGGCCGGCTGTGCCTGGCTCAATTACGTGCGCTGCCACGACGACATCGGTTGGTGGGTATTGCGTGAGGAAGCGGCCGGCCACACCGGTCACGACGGCTTCGATCTGGCCCGCATTGCGCGCTTTTATGCCGGCAGCGAACCTGACAGCTACGCCGAAGGCGAGGCGTTCCAGAGTTCCGACCCGCACGCATTCCATGGCAGCAATGGCATGGCGGCGTCTCTGCTCGGCCTGCATCGCGCGCTGGCCGCAGGCGATGACGAAGCGATTGAGCTGGCCGTGCGCCGGCATCTGCTGCTGCATGCCATTGCCCTGAGTGCAGCCGGTGTCCCGCTGCTCTACATGGGCGATGAATACGGCCTTGGCAACCACACGGAATACCGCCGCACCGGCGACGACGATGGCCGTGAACTGCATCGGCCCGCCATGGACTGGGCACTGGCGCAGACGGAGCCTTTCAATCGCCTGCGCACAGGAATCGATCGCTTGATTCAGGCGCGGCGTCGCTGCGCCAGCCTGCGCCCGAGCGTGCCGATGGGTGCGCTGGCGTTTGCCGAACCCGGCCTGCTCGGCATCGCCCGCGGCACGCACTTTATCGGCCTGTACAACCTCAGCGCCCAGCCGGTGCGCGTCGATCCGGCGCAACTGCCGGCGCTTGCCGAGCCGCACTGGCATGACCTGTTGCACGCTGGGCCGTGCCCGGACCCGTTTGCCCTGTTGCCGTACGATCTACGTTGGCTGCAATCGCCATGAGTACGCGATCGTGAGCAACGCGCCATTGTTCGCTGCCATCGAAACCGGCGGCAGCAAAACCGTATTCGCGATCGGCAACGCCGATGGCGAACTGCTCGCCTGCGCGCGTTGCCCGACCGGCGATCCGCAACCCACACTGGCACAGGCGCTGCGCTTTCTGCGCGATGCCGCAACGCGCCATGGCGCATTGCATGGCGTCGGCATAGCCAGCTTCGGGCCGCTGCATCTACACCCGCAACAGCCCGCATACGGGCATCTGGGCGCCACGCCAAAACCCGGCTGGAGCGGCTTCGACCTGCTCGGCAGCGTGCAAAAACAGCTGTCCCTGCCAATCGCCCTCGATACCGACGTCAACGCCGCGGCCTTGGCCGAGCAGCGCTGGGGCGCAGGGCGCGATCTCGACCCGTTGGTGTATGTCACGGTCGGCACCGGCATCGGCGGCGGGGTGATGGTGCATGGCCAGCCGTTGCATGGCCTGCTGCATGCCGAACTGGGCCATCTGCGCCCACGCCGACACCCCGATGACCTGCACTTCAACGGCATCTGCCCGTTTCACGGCGATTGCCTGGAAGGCCTGGCCAGCGGCCCGGCGATCATCGCCCGCCACGGTGCCAGCCTGGCGCAGTTGCCGGCCGATCACCCAGCCTGGCGCATCCAGGCCGATTATCTGGGCCAGTTGTGCGCGCAGATCACGCTGGCGCTGTCGCCACAACGCATCCTTTTTGGCGGTGGCGTGATGCAGCAACGCGCATTGTTCGATCCGATCCGCGCACGCACACAACACTGGCTGGGCGGCTACATCGGTGCGCTCGATTGCGCTGCTGCCTTGCGCGACTACGTGGTGCCGGCAGCGCTGGAACCCAATGCCGGCATCCTCGGCGCGCTGGCGCTGGCGATCGATGCCGCGCGATGAGTGCGGTAACCGTTTGAAACCTTACTGCGCGACCCGGCTGAAGCGTGCCATCTGGGTCGAACTGCCGTGCTGCGGATGCACCGGGCCGATGTCGGAAAAGTCCACGGCATAGCCATTGCGCACCGCCACGCCCTGTGCCCACTGGCGAAAGCGTGCACGGCTCCACTCGAAGCGATGCCCCGGATGGCGGCGTTCACCCGGCGCCATGCCATGCACGCCGTTGTATTCCTGATTGGGCGTGGTCACCAGCACCACGGCCGGACGCATGCTGGCAAACACGGCGCTTTCCATCCGCCCGAGCAGGCGCGGGTCGAGATGCTCGATGGTTTCCACCAGCGCCGCCGCGTCGAAGCCCGCCAGCGTTGCATCCGCCACGTCGAACGCGCCATGACGCACCTGGATGCGATCGCCGGGATACGGCAAGCCAATACCCAGCACCGCACGCGCCTCGTGCAACACCGCTTCGTCGATGTCGAGGCCGATGATCTGGGTGAATTGCGCTTCGCGCGCCAAGCGCAACAGCAACTCGCCGGGGCCACAGCCCAGATCGAGCACGCGCCGCGCGCCGCTGTCGCGCAATGCCTGAACCACGGTATCGAGGCGCAGTTCGTGCAGTTCGCTGGCCATTCAAACGCCTTTGGTTTTGCGACCGCCCATCAGGCTAACACCCTCAGCGCAAGCGGGGGTCCGTCGTGAATGATCGTTGCTCGGATTCAAGTGCCGCGGTTCCAAGATCGCCATAGCCTGCCGCTGCACCTGGCCCGCCACCGTGCCGCTGCCGTGTTCGCGGCGCTGGCCATTGCGTTGAATTGGGTGTGATCTGGCGCCCCCTCGTTGCAGCGCGCCTTGCCCGGACGCGGTGCGTGCACTACGCTGCCGGATCACTCGGGGGATGCATAACGTGATCGATATTCTATTCGGGCTGTTCGGCCTGGCGACCTTGATCGGTATTGCCTGGCTGTTTTCCAACAACCGCCGTGCGGTGAACTGGCGTCTGGTGCTCACCGGCATTGCCCTGCAAATCGGCTTTGCGGCGTTGGTGCTGCGCGTGCCCGGCGGACGCGAGGTGTTCAACCTGCTCGGCAACGGCTTCGTGAAGCTGCTCTCGTACGTCACCGAAGGCTCGCGCTTCATTTTTGGCAGCCTGATGGATGCCGAGACCTACGGCTTCATCTTCGCGTTCCAGGTGTTGCCCACGATCATCTTCTTTGCCGCGCTGATGGGGGTGCTCTACCACCTGGGCGTGATGCAGGCGGTGGTGCGGGTGATGGCGCTGGCGATCACCAAGGTGATGAAGGTGTCGGGCGCGGAAACCACCAGCGTCTGCGCCAGCGTGTTCATCGGCCAGACCGAAGCGCCGCTGACGGTGCGCCCATACATCGGCAAGATGACCGAATCGGAGCTGATGACGATGATGATCGGCGGCATGGCGCATATCGCCGGCGGCGTGCTGGCGGCGTACGTTGGCATGCTCGGCGCTGGCGACCCGGTGCAGCAGGCGTTTTACGCCAAGCACCTGCTCGCCGCCTCGATCATGGCGGCGCCCGCCACCATGGTATTGGCCAAGCTGCTGATTCCAGAAACCGGCACCCCGCTGACCCTCGGCACGGTACGCATGGAGATCGAGAAGACCAGCAGCAACGTGATCGACGCCGCCGCCTCGGGTGCGGCCGATGGCCTGCGTCTGGCGCTCAACATCGGCGCCATGCTGCTCGCGTTCATCGCGCTGATCGCGCTGATCGACGGGCCGCTGACGTGGATCGGCGAAATCACCGGTCTGGCATCGCTGCTCGGCCAGCCCACCAATCTCGCCACCTTGCTCGGATTCGTGCTGGCGCCGCTGGCCTGGGTGATCGGCGTGCCGTGGCAGGATGCCACCGTGGTCGGTGGCCTGATCGGGCAAAAGGTGGTGATCAACGAGTTCGTAGCCTATCTGCAACTGGCCGAGATCATCAAGGGCAATGTCGAAGGCATCGCCCTGACCGACAAGGGCCGCTTGATTGCAACGTACGCGCTGTGCGGCTTTGCCAATTTCAGTTCGATCGCAATCCAGATCGGCGGCATCGGTGGGCTGGCGCCCGAGCGTCGCGGTGACCTCGCTCGCCTCGGCTTGCGCGCGGTGCTTGGCGGCTCGCTGGCCACGTTCATGACCGCCACCATTGCCGGCGTACTCACCAGCCTGTGACAAGCGCCCTGATGTGAACGGCGCCTGCATGCAACGCTGCACAAATCAGCATTCCCCAAGGCCAACGATGGCCTGCACGCGGATCGATCGACCCCGTGATTTACCCAGCGCCGCCGAGTCCGGACATGGCCGGACTCGGTGAGCCCGAAGCGTCCGCGATGGACTGGCGCAGCGCCTCCGACCATCGCGCGTTTGCGGCGAGCGCAGCGGCGATCCATCGCCATGACACCACACCACCCCGGCAACCGGTCAAAACACGTAGCCAATGGCAGCAAGAATCGCGCGGCTGTCGCCGTTGCGGATCGGCAAGCGGCCGGCGCGGGAGATTTCGTAATTAACCTTGAATATCCAGTTGCGCGTCGCCTCGTAGCGAAAGCCGAACGAATGCTGCCACTCGCTGGTGCTCGCCCCCAGCAGCGAGGTGATGTCATCGGCATCGACATAGTCGTACTGATAGAACGCAAACAACTTGGCATCAGGGAAGCTTTCACCTGAAAACGCGACCGGCAACCAGCGCGACAACTCGTAGCCCGTGCGCAAATAGCCGCCCCAGTACACTGCATCCATGCCACCAGGGCGCTGTGCCTGCATGCGCAGCAACTCACCCGCAACCTTGAACGCGGATTGCTGGATGTTCCAGTCCAGCCCGAAACCGGTGAGCTGGCGATTGCCGGCATCATCATAGGCACCCCGGTAACCGGCAAACCCAACCCGCACGTTGTCGCCGTGGCTGAAGCCAAAGTGCGCGATCAATGCCTTGTCGCTGTTGTTGTCTACGCCAAAGCCCTGGCGACCGCCACGCAAACTCTGCGGGCCAATGTTCTGGCCCAGGCCAGCAACCAGATAGGCTTCATAGTTGAAATGCCAGGTGTCACTCAGGCTGGCATCGCCGACCAGACCAAAACCGTTATCGGTCCAATCCGATGGCACAATCGCAAAGGATGACAACGGCTTGGATATCATGTCGCGCAATGGCGCGTAGTGATCGGCGGCAACATTGCCAAACGGCATCAACAATACGCCAGAGCGCAACGCGATCGCGTCGCTCAGGGCAAAGTCGACATAGGCCTGTTCGACCAACACTTCGCCGCCGCGGTCGGCACCGACGGTGGCGGCGCGCTCGAACTCGAGCTCGCTGAAGAAGCCAATCCGATCGTGCGGCTGGCCACTGAGGACGATCTCGAACGATTCCGCATCAAACACACTGTTGCCGTTGTTGCGATCGGCAGCGACAAAATTGCCGTAGCTCGACAGCGACAGCCGTTGCGCATCGGCAACGCTCTGCGCGTTCAGCATTTGGTCTTGTGCCGCGAGTGTTGCCTTGACATCCCCCAACTCGCCATTCAAGGAGTTGGCGTAATCCTCCACGGCACTCAAACGCTGAGTCACCTCGGGGGCCACCGTCGCCACCTTGGGATCGATGGCGCCCACCCGTTCGAGCGCCGCCCGCATCGCTACCAGCTCGGCTTCCAGATGATCCCAACGTGCCTCCAGGCGATCGAGACGCTGTTCAACCGCGTCCGGCGGCGCAGCCGTTGCCGTGCCGGTCAGCACCGACAGCAAACCCGCGATGATTACGACAGGGATTGGCGAACGGTGTGACTGGCTCATAGGCTGATCTCGATCAAGTAAGGGGGGCTGTTGCCCTGTGGCGACTGCAACACCAGTGGATAGCGGCCAAACGGCAGGTTGCGCGCCGGCGCGATGCGGACACTGAGATTACCGTCATCAGCGATCACCAACTCATCGACCGTAAAGCGCTCGTCAACGCGGGTTCCGAGCATGACTACAACGTCTGATACCGATCCCAGATGCTCGCCGCGAAGTTGCAATCGCGTTGGCCGGCCACGCGACAGCAAACGGTGGCTGCTGCCGGTGATGGTTGGCAACGCTGCCACTGGGCTGGGCCCGCCCAGTGCTGGCGGCAGACTGGATGCTGGTGAAGTGCTCGACTGCGCGCGCACGCCAGCGCCACCAACACGATCACGTTGCGTCGCGGAATTACGGCCGACCGCAGCAGCGGCCGGCAATGCGTCGCGTTGCCCGCGGCCATGCGTTTCGCCACCGCTGTCGGCTGTTGCCACGGGCCTGCTGGTCGGCCTGGTTTCGGCGATCGGCAACACGCTGCGAGCAGCAGCCATCGGTGGTGGGTCGGGCTCGCTGCGGGAAGGCTGCGTTGCCAACTCGCTCGCTGCTTCCCGCGCTGCCGGTTCATTACTGGTTTCGGCCTGCGCCGGGATCGTTGCGCTTGCCGGTGGTCGACTGCCAACACGCCCCACGATGCCCCGTTCAGGCGGGCGCGCCGGCGCGCTCGCCGGCGTACCCAACAGGATCGGCCGCAACGGTTGCCAGGCCAGCACTGCAACACTCAGCACGACCATGGCCACGGCGATACGCTGCCAGATGGTCATGCCGGGAAACGATGCCCACTGCCGCCAGCGGCCCACTGCGGCGGCATGCACCGGAATCGCGGCCGTGCCGTCGGCCGAAAGAGAGACTGGCGCCAGCACCAGCGCTGGATCGATCCGCTTCAGGCAATTGTCCAACTGCGCACTCAGGTGCTCGGCACTCGGTGGCCGCCGATCCGGGTCGCGATTCAGGCATTTCATCACCAGATCGGACAATGCCGGCGAAATACCTTCGCGAACCGCGGCCAGCGGCACTGGCGTGAACTGCATGATGCGCGCCAACGTGGATGCCACATTGTCGGTGCGAAACGGATTGAACCCCGCCAACGCATGGTACGACAACAAGCCGATCGAATAGATGTCGGACTGTTCACTGTGTCGCTGCCCGGCGATGACTTCCGGAGCAAGGTACTCGGCGGTACCCACAAAGGAGCCGGTACTGGTCAAGCGGCTGTCGTCAAAGTCATCGGCAATGCCGAAATCGAGCAACTTGCATCGGTCATCGGCCAACACGCGGACGTTGTCGGCCTTGATATCGCGATGCAGTATTCCGGCGGCATGCGCGGCAGCGATCGCTGCCGCCAAATCACGCATCAGGCGCACATAGGACAGCAACGGGTGCGGCCGCCGCAGCCAATCACTGAGGTCTTCACCCTGCACGAACTCCAGCACCAGATAGGGCGTCTCACCGGCAACACCGTACTCCAGCAGGGTGACGATATTGGGGTGGTTGAGGCGGCCCATCGTGCGCGCTTCACGCACAAAGCGCTCGCGCGCATCGTCGCCGGAGCCGGCACCGAGATGGATCATCTTGATCGCCACCTGACGACCGATGTCGGGGTCGGTCCCGAGATAAACCCGGCCCATGCCGCCGCTGCCAAGCAGTCGCGATATGCGGTACTTGCCGATCAATGGAGGCAACGTCTGCATGACGGCGAAACATAGCACAATGGACCCGCAGCAGGTGCCACGCGTTGACCGCCCCGCCCGCGCGTGGTATCAACGCATACTCACACGGGGAAACGTGATGGCCGATCTCAAAGCGCAATTCGAACAGGCGGCGAAGGACTTGATGGCGCTGGCGGAGCGCCCCGACAACGACACCCTGTTGCGTCTGTATGCGTTGTACAAGCAGGGTGCCGAGGGTGATGTGAGTGGCGACAAGCCCGGTTTTTTTGACTTTATCGGCACCGCCAAGTACGACGCCTGGGAAAAGCTCACGGGTCTTGCCAGCGAAGACGCGATGAAGCAATACATCGCCCTCGTCAACAAGATCACTGGCTAAGCGCGGGCAATGGCGCGGCAGACCCGCCAGCGGATTCTCGACACCGCGCTCGCCATGTTCAACGAACAGGGCGAGCCGAATGTCACCACCAATCATATTGCCGATGAGATGGACATCAGCCCCGGCAATCTGTACTACCACTTCCGCAACAAGGACGACATCATCGAGCAGTTGTTCGCGCGCTATGAAGAGCGCATGGACGCCGCACTGGTGACACCCGAAGCGCGTCTGCCAGACCTGGAAGACATCTGGTTGCAGTTGCACCTGGTGTTTGAATGCATCTGGGATTTCCGTTTTCTGTACCGCGACCTGATCGACATCCTCAGCCGCAATCGCCGCCTGCGCATGCGCTTTGCACGCATCCTGAAGCGCGCCTCGGAAAGTTCAGTGGAGGTGATGCGCGGGCTGGTGCGGGCCAGCATCATGCGCGCCTCGGCGGCCGAGATCGAGGCCACTGCCACCAATATCCTGGTGATCGCGACGTTCTGGCTCAACTACGCCAGCGCCACCGGCGAGCGCGACGAGCAGGTCGCGATCCGCAAGGGCATCGTGCAGGTGATGATGCTGATGGCACCGTTCCTGCGCGATGCCGAGCGCGTGCATCTGGATACGCTGACCAAGGCCTATCGCCAAGTCTGAAACGCACAAGGCACCCAACGGGTGCCTTGTGTTCTTGCCCTGCATGGCTGCTGCCGGATTACTGCCTCAGGCAGCCTTGCGTCGCGCCTTGGGTGGCGTGCTCGTTGCGCGGCGGGCGGCGGGCTTGCGTGCCGGCTTGCGCGCGCGCTTGGCCTTGGCCTTGATACCAAAACGCGCCAGCACCGGTGCCAGTGCCGACTCCGCGGCGCTACGCACTTGACCGATCACTTCACCGGCACGCGCCTGCGCCGCCGTGGTGCGGTCGAGCACCGTTTCGCGGACGTTGCTCAGGGTGGCATCGGCATTGCCTAGGGTATCGACCACTGCCTTGCTGGACTGCGCGCGCAGGGTCTGCGCGCGAGCCACCAGCAACGAATACGAACTCAACACCTGCTTGCGTGCCAGCGATGCCGCGCCAAGGCCGGCCAGCCAGAAATCACGCGGCTGGAAGGACTTGCGGGTGGTTACACGTCGCGCTTTCACTTGTCTGGTCATGGCCGATACCTCGATGTGGGGGGAGGCCATCCATGGCCGGGGGTCGTTCGACACGATCATGGTGCATGGCAATGGCTGAGTAATCACACTATCGGCGCCGCTTGCGTCAACGCCCGTCGCGGGCGATGCTTCAGGCTGACGCCCAACCGGTACTGCGAGCGCAGCCATGGCCATCCGCAAACTTCGATTCGCTCCCTGCCCGTTCGACGCCGCTGCGCTGGCGCTGGACGCAAAAACACTGAAGAAGCACTGGCCGCACCTGCACGCCGGCGATCAGGAGCCGTTCCCCGACGCGCGCCGCACCGCCGCGCTGATCAAGGTGGTCGGCAAGGCGCCCAAAGGCATGGACGCAAACGGGTTGAGCGAGCAATTGCAGGTCGCCTGGCTGGCGTTCCATCGCGGCGACTTTGCCGACGCCTACAACACCGGCGCTGCGCTTGGCGCACTGGGCGCCTCGGTGGCGGTCAAAGCGCTGGGCATCCATACCGCCTACCTGGTGGACGACGAGGACGAGCACATCGCGCGCTTCGAGCTCGCGGCGCAACTGGCTGAAGCCGCAGTCGAGGCGTTACCTGAGGAGGCCAACAGCCATTACCGGCTCGCCTTTGCGCTGGGCCGCTACAGTCAGGGCATCAGTATCGCCAAGGCGCTGAAAATGGGTCTGGCCGGACGTATCCGCGAGCACCTGGAAAACACGCTGCAACTGGCACCCAAACACGCCGAAGCCCACCTCGCCATGGCCGTCTACCATGCCGAGCTGATCTCGAAAGTCGGTTCACTGTTGGCCGGGCTCAGCTACGGCGCCAAGGCCGCCAAGGCCGAGGAACACATCGCCAGCGCGATCACGCTGTGCCCGAAAGCACCGATCGTGCATGTCGAGCATGCCAATGTACTGCGCCTGCTGTATGGCAAACGCCGCGAGGCCGACATTCAGGCAGCACTGGGCAAAGCGGCGAAACTGCCGCCACGCGATGCCATGGAGTGGCTCGATGCGCAGGACGCGCGCGAACAGCTTGGCTGATCGACTGGCCAGGAAAAGCAAAAGCCCCGATTTTCGACCGGGGCCGTGCGGAGGCATCGTCGTTGGTGGGCGGTGCAGGGATCGAACCTGCGACACCTGCCGTGTGAAGGCAGTGCTCTACCGCTGAGCTAACCGCCCCGAGCGAGTTGCGCAGGATAATCCCTCGGGGCCATGGCGGTCAATATTTGCTCGCGCTGTGTGCTCGCGCCGTGGCATCAACCGGGATTGCTGACACCATGCGGCACGTGGCCGGTAGCGACGTGCTGGCGCGCCGATTCGATGTTGTGGTGGGAATCGTCGAAGAAGATGTCGGCGCCGAAGGCGTGCAGGAACGGGCCCTTGTCGCGGCCGCCAAGGAACAGCGCCTCGTCCAGACGCACACCCCACTGCCGCAGGGTGAGGATCACGCGCTTGTGCGCCGGTGCCGAGCGGGCGGTGACCAGCGCGGTGCGGATCGGGGAATGCTCGGCCGGGAACGCGCCCTGAATCTGATGCAATGCCGCCAGAAAGCCCTTGAATGGCCCACCCGACAACGGCTGCTCGGCCAACTCGCGCTCGTTGCGGGCAAACGCCTCGACGCCCTGCTCCTGACTGATGCGCTCGGATTCATCGCCAAACACCACCGCATCGCCATCGAACGCGATGCGCAGTTGCTCGCTGGCGAACCCGGCCGCCTTGGACGGCAGGATAGTGGCGGCACCGACGCCATTTTCCAGTGCGGTGCGCACCGAGTCGGGATTGGCGGAAAGGAACAGGTGCGCCCCGAACGGCTTGATATACGGAAACACCGGCGCGCCGCTGGTGAACACGGCACGCACGATATCAAGGCCATAACTTTCGATCGAGTTGAAGATGCGCAGGCCAGTATCGGAGGAATTGCGCGACAACAGGATTACCTCGACCAGCGGCACCTGACCGGCCTGCACCGCTCCCGGCACCTGTTCGCGCACCCGCGTGTTCAGCGCAAGCAGCTTGCGCACCAGCTCAAACGCAATACCCGGCTGCAGCCGCTGGTTTTCCCGACCGCGTTGATAGCGCGCGTAGGCCTCTACCCCTTCGGCCTCGAACAACTGATGCCCTTCTTCCAGGTCGAACAGCGCGCGCGCCGAGATCGCCACCATCAAGCGGGCGCCGCCGGAATAGCCAAGCGGCTCGGCGACACGCGATGGGGGATCGAACGCAATGGGCGTCATGTCGGGTCAGGACAGAAACTGCTCGTTGAGGATGCGTTCTTCCAGGTTGTGTTCCGGATCGAACAGCAAGGTCACCGTCTGATCACTGGATTCGCGCACCGTCACATCGATCACATCGCGCACTTCGTGCGAATCGGCGGTCACGCTGACTGGCCGCTTGTCGGGATCGAGGATGCGCAGGCGCACCCGGGTATCGGAGCGCAACACCGCGCCGCGCCAGCGCCGCGGCCGGAACGCGGCAATCGGCGTCAGTGCCACCACGTTGCTGCCGAGCGGCAAGATCGGCCCGTGCGCGGAAAAATTGTAGGCGGTGCTGCCAGCCGGTGTTGCCACCATCACGCCATCGCAGATCAGTTCATCCAGACGCTCGCGATCATTGAGTTCGATGCACACGTGCGCGGTCTGCCGGGTTTGCCGCAGCAACGACACCTCGTTATAGGCGAGCAGGCTGACACTGGCACCCGATTCGGTGATCGCGGTCATCTGCAATGGCCGCAGCACCGCCGGCTCGGCGCCGGCGAGACGTCGGCGCAGGTCATCCGCGTCATAGTGGTTCATCAGAAAACCCACCGTCCCCAGCTTCATGCCGAACACCGGGCACCGCAGATGGCCGTAGCGATGCAGCGTTTGCAGCATGAAGCCATCGCCACCGAGCGGGCACAGCACCTCGGCATCCTCCGGCGCACACTGGCCGTGAGCGGCAACCAGTGCCGCCAGAGCGAGCTGCGCCGGCTCGGCACGGCTGGCAAGAAAGGCAATGCGGGAATGAACTGCCATCAACAGAGCCAGCAGGGTGGAGGTGGGTTAGCTTAACCCGCAAGCGCCAACCGCGCATCGCCGGCAAGCAGCCCGGGTTGAGGTTACGTCGAAACCGGTGCCCTACATCGGTTAACCGCGGACGTGGGCAAAATCCCGGGTTACGGCCTGCGGCCTAACCCGGGCTACCACACCTCACGCCCTTGTAGCCCGGGTTGAGGCGAAGCCGAAACCCGGGGCTACATCGGTTAACCGCGGCCGTGGGCAAAATCGCGGGTTACGGCCTGCGGCCTAACCCGGGCTACCACACCTCACGCCCTTGTAGCCCGGGTTGAGGC
>Ga0210015_1000764_pt1 | contig 32920 bp, 32 predicted proteins | sample CryGeymeta201522_FD_185471 | JGI IMG/M metagenome (GOLD analysis project Ga0210015, IMG submission 185471) | Groundwater microbial communities from Crystal Geyser aquifers in Utah, USA - Crystal Geyser metaG 2015-22 (SPAdes) (version 2) | ecosystem: Environmental > Aquatic > Deep subsurface >... | reverse complement strand
TACACCACTTTGACCAGCTGGATAACTTTGACCTACGTCTCTTGACCACCCTCCCGCTCGCAACCCGCGTTATGAAGCTTCCGCAACACGAACTAAGTAGGCGCTAGCCGTAGGCCCCCAATGCTCCGAGAGTGCCAACTGGGCAATCTTCTCTCGCACTTTGGCGTTTCGCCGTTCGTAGCGATCGTGCCGCCAGTATCGCTCTGCTTCCAGCCAGAGGCGGAGCGGAACGCACAGAGCAAGGAACCCGAGGATGTCGCTGAGTTCTCGTGCTGGTGCCTCCGTGTTTAAGGTCGGCGCGACAATGCCATACATGCAATCCCAGAGGAGTATCACCCCCGCGCACGTGACCCAGAATCTCCATAGTAAGGCGATCATGCTCGCATTTCTCCCGTCCATCTACCACCATACTGCGCCATGCCCGTGCGCACAGGAGGTCGTGAGGCACCTGGAGAGGAGCCACACCACTCGGTCTTCTTGCCCAAATGCCCTCACTGGCATGAACGCTCCCATATCTGCACAGGTTCAACTGAGCCGGTCCATCTACACACGCGGTTGCACAGGCCGCAGCTCGCCTCTTTTGTCAGGTGATGGCCCACGTGCCCGCAGAGATGTGCACACACGTGGGCTGCCTCAGGAAACGCCTGAACACAGAGGGTAACGCACGCCGTGAACGAAGGAGCCCCCACAACCACGCCCAAGACGCCCGCGCACTTGCCGAAGCAACTGCTTGTGGGGACTACCGCAAAGCACTGCTCTCTGCACTCTATCATCTTCTCGTATTTCAGGTACCTACCAGCATCGGCGCAGTGGGGCCACGGCCATCGTGAACCGCACGGCCCCGGTCGCCAGTCTAACGTGAGCTCCCGCCTTGTGCACCACTGCTTCTCCCACCTCTCTCGTCTCAGTTTGTACCCCTCGTACTCGCAGTTGAAGGTGGGAATGGGCGAGTAGTCACCGTGGCATGGCCCGCCTGGCTGCCGTGGCTTCCACCACTGGATGGGTGTGTCGCAACGGTCCCTGCACAGAAGGTCAACGCCTAATCCAGAGGGATCGAGTGTGACTACGGGATTCCCTTCACCGTAGGTGAACCAGTTCTCGTTGTCTTTGGCGGGATCCTCACTCACCCATCGCCCCATGGTTGGATCGAGGTACCTGAGCGTCAACAACTGCAACCCGGTGGCGCCGTCCAGGTAGTAGCCGTACCGCCCGACGTACTGATGCGCCGTCGCCGCCGAGTCCGAGGCGTTGAGCACGTTCCCCCACGCATCGTCGGTGAACACCGCGGCGACGCCTTCGCTGCCGTCTGTCAGCACCCGAGTCGTGCCCAGCGCGTCGAAGGCGTAGAACCGGCTGGCGCCTGACTTCCGGTGCGACACCATGGGCTCCCACTGGCCGCCCATGGGAGCCAGCGTGTACGCCGCCTGCGTCGTGCCGCCGGAGTTGGTCTCCTGAAGCAGGCGCATGCCGGAGTAGACGTACCGCGTGGTCGTGCCGTCCACCGTCCGGCTCTGCCGCAGCCCGTCGCCGTTGTACGAGAACGTCAGCGTGTGACCATCGGTCAGGGACGTCAGCTTGTTCTCATAGTCCCAGCCGTAGGTGGTCTCGACTTGGTTGACCGTCTTGCTGGTCAGGTTGCCGTTGTCGTCCCAGTCGTAGGCGAGGTTGCCGTAGGTGAGCAGGCGGTTGTCGTCGGAGTAGGTGACGTTGGTCGTGCCGACCACATCTCCGTCGCCGTCTTTCTCGACGAACTGGGTGCGTTTGCCGGCGGCGTCCATGGTGTATTCGTACCAGATCGGCTGAGACGTGGGCGTCTGCCCGGCAGACGAGCGCTTCTCGCTGGTCAGCCGATGCAGATCGTCGTAGGTATACGTGAGCGTGGCATTGTGCGTGGTCTGGTCGTCCGTGTCAAGCAGCGCCTCGCTGACGCTCGTCGGGTTGCCGACGTTGTCCCGGGTGTACGCCATGCTGAGCACGATGGTCTCGTCTGACTTGCGGGTCTGCACTTGAGATGCCTGCCCCGCGGCGTCGAACGTCCACGTGCTGTAGGTGCCGTTGGCATTGTCCTGGCGGACAAGCCTACCAAGGGCATCGTAGGTGAAGTCCGTGGTCTCGTCCAGCGGGTTGGTCAGGCTGGTCAGCCGGTTGGCGTTGTTGTACGTGTAGGTGGTCTCGCCGTCATCCGGGTCGGTCATGGTGGCCCGGGTGCCGACTGCCGTGTACGTGTAGCTGACGGTCTTGCCGCCGGCAACGGGCGCGGTCACGCTGGTCACCCGACCCACGTCATCGTAGCTGTACGTCGTCGTCCCCGTCGAGTCCGTCATGCTCGTGCGCCGACCGAGCGCGTTGTACGCGAAGGTGGTGTCGGTACCGGTGGGGTAGTCCTTCTTCGTTAGCCGACCGAGCTTGTCGTGCTCGTACTTGATGGTCGCGCCGTTGCCGTCGAGCTTGGCGATTTCGCGGCCTGCCGCATCGAAGGCGTGCTTGTCGATGCGGTTGTCCGGCTGGGTGAGCTGCTTCACTCGCCCTTGCCAGTTGTAGGCGTAGGTCCACGTCTTGTCCCGCGGGTTGGTGACGGTGGTGCGGTTGCCGACGGCGTCGTAGCCGTAGCTGGTGACGCCGTTGAGGGCGTTCGTTTCGGTGATCCGCCAAGCACGCGAAGAGTACGCGAAGGAAGTGGTGTTCCCGTTGGCGTCGGTCACCGAGGTTCTGTTGCCGACCGAATCGTAGACATACGTCGTCTCGTGGTTGAGCGGGTCGGTCACCTTCGTCAGGCGATTCAGAGCGTCGAAGGTGTATGCCGTGGTCTGGTTGAGCGCGTTGGTCTCGCCGGTCTTGTTGCCGTTGGCGTCGTAGGCGAACTGCGTCTGGTTGTTGAGCGGGTCGGCGATGCTCGTCAGCCGACCCCGGCTGTTGTACGTCCGCGTTGCCGTGTGGTTCAGGGCGTCGGTGACGGACGTTTGCTCACCCCTGGCGTTGTACGCGTAGGCGGTGACGTTGTTCAAGGCGTTGGTCAGGTGGTCAGGCGACTGGCGTTGTCATAGGCATAGGTCGTCGTCGCGGCGAGGGCGTTGGTCTCGGACGTTTTGCGTCCGGCGGCGTCGTAGGCGAAGGTGGTCTCGTTGCCGAGGGCGTCGGTCACCTTCGTCTGCCGGCCGGCGGCGTCGTAGGTGTAGAACGTCCCGTTGCCGTTGGCGTCGTACCGCGCGGTCACCTGGCCGGCGGCGTCGTACACGGTGAAGCCCAGCAGGAACATGGTCCCCGCAGCCGGGTCGTCGAACAGGGCGGCGGCGGACAGCGTCGTGACGTGCACTTCGTTGCTCACGCTCGCGTTCGCGCCGGTGCCGTAGAGCTTGATCTTCAGGTAGTAGTTCGTGTTCACCTGCAGCGGGCCCAAGCCGTGAACCGTGCACCGTGAATCGTTTACCGAACCGACGAGCGTCCCGGCGCCCGGCGTGCGCCGGGACACCGGGAAGTGGGTCCCGCGCGTCCGGGCCTGCTCGTGGATCGGGAGGTTGACCTTGTGGTAGCGGCATGTGGGCACCCGTGGGAATGCGTTCAGGACGCCCCAACTTGTTGGGGGCATTTGTCGCCCACGGGACCTCGGACAAGTCCAGGCGTCCTCGGAGACCGGTACCGAGGGCATCCTTCGCAGTCACTCCTCCGTGTAGATCCTCAGATCATCCACCCAGATCGACTGCTCGTGGGGAACGCCCGGTCCGTAGTAGGGCAGCATCAGGAACTGGTTGATCTTCATGTTCGGATGCTGGCCGGTGCGGAAGACCACGTCGTGGTGGTCGAGGAGGAGTTTGTCGTCGAACCAGTACTGCAGCACGCCGTCCTTCGCGCCCTTGCCGTCTTGGACGCTGTTGAGCTGGAACTTGGCTCGGACGTGGTGCCAGTCGCCCTTGTAGCGCGGGCCGGGGTTGTCGCCGAGGTAGACTTGATCGGCCTTCCAGACCTTGCTGTTGGCGTGGTGGTCGCCGGCTCGGTAGCAGTCGCCCGGTCCGTGGCCGTCGGAGTCGCCATTGCCCCCGGCCATGGCGCGCTTCTCGGTGACGCCGACCAGATTCTGGCCGACGCGGCTTTCGTCGAGGTTCAGGCCGTCCTGGATGGCGAGGCGGGCGTCGTATTCCAGGTGGGCTTGACCGGCGGTGGGAGAAGCGGCGGAGGCTGGGTCAGGTCTGCGCACTTGATCTCACCGTCCCCTCGGAGTGCTCTCCCTCCTCCGCCTCTGCCTCCGTCATCCATGCCGGAAGCGGAGTTCCGGTTGCCTGGGCATAGAGCGTCTCCGGGGCGAGGTCGATCTCGTCTTCCCAGGTGAGGACGCCCAGCTCCTCGTTCACCTGAAACCGACGGAAGAACGCCGGGTCACGGAAACGCTCGAAGACTCCGCCTCTCGCCAAGTACCCCGAGAGGTCCGCCACTCCGTGGCTGCCGTCAGCGAAGGTGATCTCGATCCGGTAGTCGCCCTTGTGTGTTGCCGAAACGACGTCAGGAGTCATCGGCGGTCTCCGTCAAGCCAACGGGGCGATCTTGCTCGGGGGCTGGTCGCTCCGGGCCAGTTCCCAATCCTCCAGCAGCTCCCCTTGGTGTTGGGACGCCCATTCCATCACCAGCCCCAGAGCGCGCGGCGGGATTCTGCCCTCCAGCACGCGCAGGGACCGGATCTCAATGGCGACCTTGTCGCCGCCGTAGCACGCGTGGAAGTGCGGCGGGTTGTGCTCATCGTAGAACAGGGCGATGATAATGCCGTAGAACCGGCTGATCTCGGGCATGCTGTTGTCACCAGTTCGTGTCTTGCGGGCGCGGCGGGCTTCCTGTCTCGCGGGGCAACGCGGACAATGATAGTCCCGTCATCGCTCGCTGTCAAGGCGTCGGTATCGGTAAGCGGGGTCCTGTAGAGGCACATGCCCAGAGTGCCCACGCCGGATGCCTCGAACACCGGGAAGTGCGTCCCGCCGAGGATGCGGCGCCACACGCCGGAAGATAGGCGTCAGCCGGTTCACCCGCCTCGCCAGCAGAGGGCGACCGGCTGCGAACCCTGTGGGTTCGACGCCTACCTTCCCGAAGCCGGGGCGCCCTGCGCAGTCACTCCTCCGTGTAGATCCTCAGGTCATCCACCCAGATCGACTGCTCGTGGGGCACGCCGGGTCCGTAGTAGGGCAGCATGAGGAACTGGTTGATCTTCATGTCGGGGTGCTGGCCCGTGCGGAAGACAACGTCGTGGTGATCGATGAGGAGCTTGTCGTCGAACCAGTACTGCAGGACGCCGTCCTTCTGCCCCTTGCCGTCTTTGACCGTGTTGAGCTGGACCTTGGCTCGGACGTGGTGCCAGTCGCCCTTGTAGCGCGGGCCGGCGGCGTCGGCGAAGTAGACCTGATCGGCCTTCCACACCTTCCCGTTGGCGTGGTGGTCTCCGGCTTGGTAGCAGTCGCCTGGCCCGTAGCCGTCGGAGTCGCCATTGCCCCCGGCTACGGCACGGTTCTCGGTGACGCCAACGAGGTCCTGGCCGACGCGGCTCTCGTCGAGGTTCATCCCGTCCTGGATGGCGAGGCGGGGTACCCCGTTGACAGCCTCGACGTAGAACGTCAGGTGCGTGTGCGCCGGGCCGATGAAGGGCGGGTCCTCGCTGGTCACGAAGTGCAGTTCGTGCGGATGCCAGTTCACTCCGGTCCATGTCCAGTTGGCGCTGTGCTTCATGTGGAAGTCCAGCGTGACGTTCGACACCGGCGGGAGGCGCACTCGGGCGCCCTTGCTATCGGGCGTAACATCGCCCTTCTGCCTCCAGTGCCAGACGCAGGCATGCTTGCTGCCGGGGAGGCGCTCGTCGGCAGTGATCTCCATCGTCGGCCCGTCGTACCAGCCGCGCGCGGCCCAATTGGTGTCCTCGAACAGCTCCTCGAATAGCAGCTTCTCCGCTGCGGACGCCCGGCTCAAGCAGCAGTGCAGTGCGAAGCTTGCCGCCAGAAAGGCGACTACACGGGTCGAGTTCATCTCCGTACTCCGTTCCGCTACACCTTCTCGGAGATCACGAACGGCTCGCGGTACTCGCGTTTCACAAGTTGGTTGGCCCGCGCCACCACGTCCCCGGTGCCGACGAATCGCTCCGTCTCCGGATCAAGCTCCAGCCACGGACCGACGGTGATCTTCGCTTGAGAGAAGTCCACGCCGTTGGCAGTCAGGTGCTCCTTCATTCCCTCGAACCGCTCGACCGCCTCGGGGCCGCGGTCCTTGAGGGCGTCTCGCGCCTCGTCAACCGTGTGCTCGGCGCCCAGGCGGTACGAGATGTTGGCCATGTGCACCATCGCTGTGGACAGGTGCCCCTCGAGCACGTCGGCGCGGAGATCGCTGACCTTGCGGCTGCGGACGGCGCCGATGAAGTTGTGCATGTGGCCTTGGTGGCTGTCCTTGTACTCGCCGATATCGCCCGGATGCGCGGGTTGGCTCGGCCAGCCGGACTCACCTTTCTCGCACTTGATCCGGCCCCCGCGCGTCTTCGGTCCTTTGTCAGACGGGAAGTTGCGCACTTCGAGAATGACCAGCGGGCCGGGCTCGTACTGGAGCAAAGCAATCTGGGTGTTCGGCGTGGCGCCGTCGTCGTTGAAGAGGAACCGCCCGCCCAGGCTCATGACGCGCCTCGGCAGCACGTTCTGCCCCAGTGCGATGCGAACCGCATCCAGCGGGTAGATTCCGTTGTTGCCGATCTCGCCAGTGCCCGTCGGCCAGACCCAGTGCCAGTCGTAGTGCAGCCGCTTGCGCATGAGCGGGCCCTTGGGCGCCGGGCCGCACCACAGGTCGTAGTCGATGGACTCCGGAATCGGCTGCGGCCCGTCCACCTTGCCGAGGGACTCGCGCATACGGTTCAGGTCGGCATAGGCGACGACGATCTTGCCGAGCCCTTCCTTCTCAAGCTGTAGGTCTTTGGCGATCCGGCCGTGGCTCTGATCCCCCCACTGGACGATCCGGTTGTACTTGCGCGCCGCCTCAACAGCCTTGCGGCCCTCCCACAGGCAGTACGACAGCGGCTTCTCAACGTAGACGTCCTTCCCCGCCTGGCACGCCCAAATGGTCACCGGGCAATGCCAGTGATCGGGCGTCGCCGTGGACACCGCGTCGATGTCCTTGTTCTCCAGGAGCTTGCGCACGTCGGCGTATGCCTCCACCTTTTCGTCGCGTTTGGCGAAGGCGGCCACCTCGCGCGCCAGGACGTTCCGGTCGGGGTCGCAGAGCGCTACTACCCGCACGCCGGGAATCCCGCGCATCCAGTTGATGTGGCCGCGCCCTTGGCTATTGATCCCGACCACCGCCACGCGAACATCGTCATTGGCGCCGCGGACGCGGGCGTGTGGCGAGAGCGCCAACGCGGCGCCGGCAGCGAGCGACCCCTTCAGGAATGTCCGCCGAGTTGTCTGGTTCATGGCTGCTCTCCTGGTGTAGGACGGGCTAATCAGTCTTCACGTCGTAGCAGTACAGGTTGTCGTCATAGCGCAGATAGAGCCGCCCGCCGATGACCACCGGATGCGCCCAGCTTGGCCCGTTTCCCTGAACGCTGAAGGTGCCGCGCAGCTCCATGCCTTGCGGGGAGCACGTTGCCAACCCAACCCGGCCGCCATCCTCCCCGAAGAGGTACAGCATGCCGTCGGCGTAGCAGAGAGAGCCCTTGCCCACGCCGCCGTTCTTCCACATGGTGCGCCCGGTCTTCAGGTCGAGGCACGCCCAACCGCCGCCGTTGTTCCCGTAGACGTACCCCTCGTGGACGACGTACCCGCCGTGGTGGCAGTCCATGTCCCTGGTTCTCCAGGCTTCCTGCGCGGACACTTTGCCGCCCGCAGCGGAGAGCTTCAGGCAGAGGCCGCCCTTGCCGTAGCCATTGGCCCAGAAGACGTAGCCCTCGGAGTAGATCGGCGTCGGGCAGTTGGCGGTGTTGTGGGCGCTGAAGGTGTTGTACCAGAGCAGAGAGCCGTCTCTGGCGTTGACGCAGGCGAGGCCCTCGCTGGTGCCGTTGGCAATCATCGGCACACCGTCGCGCACAAAGGGGTAGTTCCCACCGTACTGCGGCACCGCTTGCCAACCGCTGGTGCTCCAGACCGGCTTCCCGGTGGCCTTGTCGAGGGCGACGATGCAGTGCTCGCCGCCTGGGGTGACAATGGCGAGTTTGCCGAGAATCAGCACCGACTCGGCGTAGCCCCAGCCGTGGGGACTCCCACCGAGGTCGCGCAAGTTCTGCACCCACTTGCGCTTTCCCGTCTTGGCGTCGTGGCAGCCGACCACGCCGTTGCCGGATTCGATGTAGAGGTTGCCGCCGTCGAGGGTGGGGGTAGACCGTGCTCCGGGATGGTCGCCCTCCCACGCCGAGTCCGCAACAGCTTGCCACAGCCCCTTGCCGGTGGAGTCGATCGCCGATACGAACAGCCGGCCCGCAATGTCGCCGGTAGTGTAAGCAATCCCGTCGACGACAGCGACGCTGGAGTAGCCCTTTCCAATACCAGGGGCTTTCCAGAGCAGCTTCGGCCCGCCCTCCGGCCACTGCTTGAGCAGCCCGGTGTCGGAAGACTTGCCGTCGTGGTTCGGCCCGCCGAAGCCGGGCCAGTCGGCTTGTGCGCCGGCGCTTCCCGCCAACCCGATCATCAGGGCCGCGGCAATGCCACACAACACCACTCGGTCAACACTCCCGCGCCTGCGGGTGGGAACGTAGGCCGGCCGGGCTCTATGGTCTGTCTGCGCGTCCATGTGCTTCTTCACCTCGGAGAGACTGGTCGATGCACCCGATTATGCCCCACATCGGCCCGGCAGCAAACCACGCCCGGCGCGCCCCTCACGGCCACAGCGGACGCAGATAGTACACCCAGAGCGCGACGACTTCGCGGGCTCTCCTCAGCGGCATCTTGAGGAGGAGGATCGTCTCCCGGGCAGGCACCGTGTGGACAGTCCAGCCGGCTCGCTCATAGGTCATCTCGATGCGCGGCAGATGGTAGGCGTGACTCACGGCGAGGATGCGCTTCATGCCGAGCTGTCGGAACAGGAGCACCGTGTTGTCCACGGTCGCCTGGGTGTCCAGTCCGGCGGGGTCGAGCAGGAGGTCTCTCTCGTGAACGCCCCACTGCATGGCGGCGCGCTTCATCACCTCCGGTTTGCTCACCTTGCCGTCGCCGGGACCACCAAAGAGGAGGAGCTTCCCCACCAGCCCCTGCTGGTAGAGGTCGCACGCGGTGCGCAGACGGTCGCGGAGCGCGTGCGACAGCAGCCCGCTTGCGTAGACCCGCGCCCCAAACACCGCCGCCGCGACCGCCCCACCGGGCGCACAGCGTAGGCGATCATCAGCAGCGAAGAGGCGACAAGCACGGCGGCCGACAGTCAGGGGGGAAGTCGGCGGAGGTCGATCCACCACAGGTTCGCGTCGAAGTGCGGGTAGCGTAGATCGCCGAGAAGGTTCAGCAGCGAGAAGCCACCGAGGCGCAGCGCCACAGCGCGGGTCGCGCCCCGCCAACCCGCGCGCCCCTTGGTGGTGGTCCGGGTGGCGGGGTCAGGCGGCGTCATCCGGGCGCCACTTCCACGGGGCCCACTGCATACCAGCCCTCACCGTCGCGCCCCTCAATCGCCAAACGGACGGCTGGCGCCGCTGTCTCCGGATCCACGAGGGCGTAGCTGAGTGTGTACTTGCCGGGCGTCGGTCTCGGGCCGGACTCAAGGCGCAGCGGGACGTCCACCTTCTGCTCCTCACCCGGCAACCAGCCTTTGGCGGAGAGGTCCGTCGCGCAGACGACAGTCGGCTGCCCCTCCTGCCCCACGAACCGAAGCGCCACAGAGTAGTCGCGGTAGGGCGGGGCGACCCCGAGGTTCTCCCAGACCATCCTCCCGAGGTACGGCTGCCCTGGCGTCAGCACAGCGGGGAACTCGGCCGAGCGCACGACAAGGCGGTAGCCGATCCGCCTCAGGAAGCGCTCGATCTCCGGCCGCGTGCCCTCCGGGATCGGTGCGGACTTGTTGTTGAGGTAGCTGCAGTGAAGGTCCAGCGCATAGTCGAAGATGGCCCGGATGTCCCAGCCCTCTTCCCTCCATTTCCGCATGTCCCAGCAGCTCTCGAAGGCAACGGGCGCAGTCTTCCAGGCGGCCTTGGCGCCGGTTCGGTCGAGTGCTTGTCGGTAGAAGTGCTCCATGTGGTTCCACGTCTTCGAGAACCCGCCCATGTCGCCCAGGCAATCCGCCCGCCACCCACAACCGTTGGTGACGGCGTGGTGCATCCCGGGGTCGTCGCCGATGAGCATCACTTTGGGCGACTTGGGGAAGGCGTTGCGGTAGCAGTCGATGAGCGCCAGGCGCGTCTCCACGCTGGGCAGGTCGACACCGGTGCCGCTCATGTGCCACTCGCCCCACAAGCCGACGGAGCCCATGTCCAGCAGGTCGAAATCGGGATTGCCGTCGTAGCGCTTGCCCAGTTCGTTGATCAGGCGGAAGTGCGCTTCCTGGAACAGCGCGCTGTCCATGTCCGGCACCCAATGCTTGGGCCCCGACTTGCTGTTCCGGTACTCGGTCCCGGGGCAACCCTTGTCCTTCAGCCACTGCGGCACGTACAGGTACTCCTTGTCCGTACCGGCACACATCACCCGGAGCGCAAGCTTCTGCCCTGCCTTCCGGGCACGGGCCAGAAGACTGTCGATCCTGCCGAAGTCGATCTCCCCTTCGGCCGGCTCAAGCTCTCTCCAGTAGAGGCGGAAGTAGGCGGAGGTGCTCGGCAATTCGGCCAGGTTCGCGTCTTCGTCGGCAAACCGATGGAACGTCTGCCAACCCACGCCGGGGTTGGGCAGCAGACCGTCGATCTGCTTCGGGGTCACTGTCACGTTGGCGCCTCCTTGGGCAAGGGCGAAGTGGCAGCAGAGAAGCGTCGCTGCCGTGGCTATGACGGTGGTCATGGGTAACCGCTCCCCGAAAGACGGATCTCCTCACGCAGGGCGGCATCCCCATGCCGCCCGTCAGCCTGCGCACGACATGAGAACGGGAGGACGGGCGGCATGGAAATGCCGCCCTGCGTGGGTGCGTCTTCCTCTGTTGTGGTGTCAGAACGAGGGCCGCATAGAACTCTCTTGGCGTTTCCACCTGGCGACGGCGCTCCGGTCCGGAATCACACATCTGAGAGCCGCACTCAGGGATGGTTAGCCAAAGGTCACAAGTTCGGCCCACGCCAACCAGCCCCCTGCCGGTTGTCGCACTCTCGCGCCTTGGCGATAATGCCCTGTCGCCATGCCGACGGTCATCCCGCAACTTACGTTCTCCGCAGGGACGCTGCTGCTGCAAGGCGCTTCGGCTGAGGCCGGCCGGCGACTGCTGCAATCGCCTCCCTGGCGGTGGGACTCTCGCGTGAGCGCCTGGCGCCTCGACGCCCTGGAGTATGCGGAAGTCTGCCATGACTTCCGCGTGCGCAAGCTGCCGTTCGACGACGAGGTCGCGACGTGGGCGCCCGTCTCCTGGCCGGACGTGGCGCTGCCCACGCTCCGTCCTGAACAGACTGCCGCCGTTGCCGCGTGGCAGGCGGCGCCTCGGGGCGTCGTCGTGATGCCCACCGGCACAGGGAAGACGGAAGTCGCGCTGGCAATCATGCGGGACGCCGGCGTCGCGACGCTGATCGTGTCGCCGGTGCGCGATCTCATGTACCAGTGGCACCGGCGGATTCTCGCCGGACTCGGCTACGACGCCGGGATCATCGGCGACAACGTGTTCGACGTGCGCCCCGTGTCCGTGACCACGTACGATAGCGCCTGCATCCACATGGAGCGACTGGGCAATCGCTTCGGGCTGCTCATCTTCGACGAGTGCCACCACCTGCCTGGCGACGTGCGCCGAGACGCCGCGCGCATGTCGGCAGCGCCGCTGCGACTCGGGCTGACCGCCACGCCGGAACGCAGCGACGGCCGCCATCTCGACCTGGGCTGGCTGATCGGTCAGGTGGTCTACAAGATGCCGCTCTCGGAAGCCCGGGGCAAGACGCTGGCCGACTACGAAGTCGTCCGCATCCCCGTGCACCTGTCGCAAGAGGAGCAGGCCCGGTACGACCACCTGTCCAAGGTGGTCCGGGCTTTCATCGTCGAGCAGCGGAAGACGAACCGCACGTACGCGTGGGAAGACCTCTGCAAAGACACCGGCAAAGACCCGGCGGCGCGGCACGCGCTGAAGGCATACCTGGCGAAGAAGGCCGTCGAAGACCGCGCTGAGGAGAAGCTCCGGGTGCTGGAAGATCTCTTTCGGCTGCACGTGGGCAGCACGGTCATTATCTTCGCCGGGTCGAATGCCATGGCGCGGGATGTGTCGCGGCGGTTTCTCCTCCCGTGCCTGCTCAACCACTGCGGGAAGAAGGAGCGGCAGGATATCCTGGACGGTCTGCGCGACCGGACCTACCCGGCACTGGTCGCCAACCAGGTGCTCGACGAGGGCGTCGATCTGCCGGAGGCGAAGGTGGCCGTGGTCATCGGCGGGCAGGCTTCCACCAAGCAGGCCAAGCAGCGGCTGGGGCGCATCCTGCGGAAGTCGGGCAACCAGCTCGCAACCCTGTACGAGGTTGTGTGCGCGGAAACCGGCGAAGAGAACCGGTCGCGGAAGCGAAGGAGAACGGATGCTTACGAGGGAACTCGGCATCGTCAGCTTTGACCGCGGCAAGGCGCTCCCCGACCGGCTTGCGGGTCCCGAGGCAGAGCGCTACGCCCGGACCGCCACGGCGATGCTCAACGTGTACCGACTGGGCGCCGGTCACACGCGGCAGGAGCTGCACCGGTCGATCCACAACCTGTTCGCCGACGAGCCCGAGTGCCCCGTCCGGCGGATCGGCGCGTTCTGCAAGCTGCTGGATGACGCCAGCGAGTACGACAGCGACAAGCGAGGCCGCGCGGCGGCGCTCCGTCGAATGGTCTTCCGGCTCGCGGCCCAACATCACCCACTGGTGCGGGAACCGGACCGCCTGTTCGAGAACCGCGAGACCGACGTGAAGGGCGCCGTCGCCGCCAAGCTGGGCACGACGTGGGAGGAGATCGACCGCGACCTCTTCGCCGACGTGATGGAGTTCCACCGACTGAAGGAGTTCAACGGCTACCCGGACGGCGCCGCGCTCGTTGATCGCTACAACGTTGCGCAAGTGCAAGTCGCCCTGTTCAGCGCTGTGAAGCTGACGATCTGGGCCACCGAAGACCTCAAGACCATTCTCCGCTACGCCAAACTCGCCCGCTTGATGCACACCATCCGCCGCGCGCGGGAGGGCGAGTACGAGTTGACATTCGACGGGCCCGCATCGGTGCTGCGCGAGACCCGCCGCTACGGCGTCGCCATGGCCCGGTTCCTGCCGGCCCTGATTGCCTGCCGCGGCTGGCGCCTGCACGCCCTGCTGCAGTCGCCCCGGCGAGGCTACGTCAACCGGCTGGAACTCACCCCAGCGAACGGCTACCAAAGCCACCTTCCCTCGCCCGACGAGTTCGACTCCAGCTTGGAAGAAGCCTTCGCCCGGAAATGGGGCGACGAGAAGCGCGAAAGCTGGACACTGCTCCGCGAGAGCGAGATCCTCCACAGGGACCAGCGGGTCTTCGTGCCCGACTTCGCCTTCCGTCACGACGACGGCCGCACTGTCCTCCTGGAGATCGTGGGCTACTGGACCCCGGAGTACCTCAAGAAGAAGCAGGAGACACTGGCGCACTTCAGCGACCACCCGATCCTCCTGGCCGTCGGCTCCGGCGCCGGAAAGCGCGACGCGGACCTCGGCCCCGGAGCGATCCAGTTCAAGACGGCACTGAAACTGAACGACGTGCTGGAGCGGCTGCAGACCGCGCCAGTTGCCCCAGATTGACGGCGGTTGGCTGCGGCACTTTGAGGGAGTACACCCCCGAAAATGCAGGATAGAATGCCTCGGTGGTGCGTGCCGCTGTTCCTGTCGCTATGCTTTGTCGGGCGGACATCGGCGCAGGCCAGCGACTGGCCGCAATGGGGTGGGCGCCACACGCGGAACATGGTGTCGGAGGCAACTGGTCGCGCCGAAGCTTCGGGGCACCGGCAACTTCCATCCCGATTACCCCAATATCGGCGTTTGCTCCACACCCACAGTTTCGGGAGACCGGCTCTACGTCACTACAAGTGGGTGCGAGGCGCTGTGCCTCGACGTCAACGGGTTGGCAAACGGGAACCAGGGGCCGTTCACGGCGGAACGGGAGTTCGTCACCGCGCGATACCGCCAAAAGCCCGGGAAGCAGCCGGACGGCGGATACAACCCCAGTCGGCCACGACTCCCGTCACGCCCGATGCGACTAGTCGCGACCGATGCCGATATCCTCTGGCGCCGCGACCTGATCGAGGGGCTCAATACCTGGCCACATGATGCCGCGGCTTGTTCCCCGCTTGCGTATTTGGAGTTGGCGTACTTCTGCACCGCGAACGGGGTCGATACCTCTCACAAGCAGCGCCCTTCGCCGGAGGCCCCGAGCCTTGTTGCGCTGGATCGGCACACCGGAAGACTTGTCGCGGCGGACGACGCGCACATTGGGCGCGACGTCTTTCACGGTCAATGGTCCTCTCCCAGCCTGGCCAAGCTCCCCGGGAAGACGCTCGTACTCTTCGGCGGGGGCGACGGTTACTGCTACGCGTTCCAGTCCACGCCCGTCCCCGCGGCGGGCGGGCAGGCTCTGCGCACCCTCTGGAAGTGCGACTGCAACCCGCCGGGGTACCGCAGCCGCAGCGGCAAGCTCCTTCCGTACGGCCGTCACGGAGAGGGTCCCTGCGAAGTGATCGGGACTCCGGTATTGTGGGGTGGCCGCGTCTACGTGACAATCGGGCAGGACACCCGCCACGGTCCGGGCAAAGGCGCGCTGACCTGCATCGACGCCACCAAGACCGGCGACCTCAGCAAGACCGGCGTGGTGTGGCGCTACACCGGGCTCAACCGCAGCTTCGCGACGCCGGCTGTTGTGGGTGGTCTGGTGTACGTCGGCGACGTCCGCGGGACCATCCACTGCCTGGATGCCGAGACCGGACACTGCTATTGGACCTACGAAACCAAGGGGCAGATGATGAGTTCCACGTTGGTTGCCGACGGCAAAGTGTACGCCGGCAACGACCGCGGGGTGCTGACCGTGCTGGCGACGGGCAAGCAGGCGGAAGTGCTGGGCAAGGTGCACCTGGACTCCGCCCTCCGCGCCACGCCCGTCGCCGCCAACGGCGTGCTCTTTGTCGCGTCGCAGAAGTACCTCTACGCCGTCAGGAAGGACGCCCGGTAGCGCCCGGGTCGCCGCCCGCGCTACTGAGCCAACTCCAGGATCACGCTCTTCATCACCGGTGCGCTCTCGCAGGTCACCTCGTAGGTCTCCTCCGGCTTCTTGGCAATGTGCACGTCCTGCTTCTCGAGCCCGCCCTCCTCCCAGAGGTAAGTCGCCTTCACTGGACGGAAGCCGCCGGCGGGCTGCTTGTAGTCGGCGTCAATGCGCAAGCTGAAGAGGCACGTGGTGTTCTGTTGCTGACCCGAGAAGCGCAGCAACGCTTTGCGGGTCCCTGCGGGGATATCGGTCATGGTGAGGAACAGGCACCTGTTCGGCGTAGGGCCGGCGAGGCGGTCGATCTGCTTGAGCGTCTGCCCGTCGTCGAAGGACACGAGCACGTCCCAGCCGTCCTTCTCGTCGCGCGCCCGGTAGTGGCCGCCGAACCGGAGCCGCACCATGTCGCCGGGAGTGGCGCTGGGGATGGTGACCTCACCCGCGCCCGTGTCGCCGACGCGGAGGTACTGCTCTTCGATGCCCTTCAGCTCGGGGTGGAAGGCGGCGAGGGTCACCTGCTTCGACTTGAAGTCGGGGTTCGAGGTCCCTTCGAGGGTGACGGCGCCCTCCTGCGGACCGGCACTGAACGTGAGGGTGTTCTTCCCTTGCGCGAGCGCGGGGAGCGCGCGTTGCGAGCACTGGATGGCGTGCACCACTTTCAGCGCGTCTAACCCGGTGCCGGCGCCCTTCAGCACGAAACGCAGCCGGTAGTCGTAGCGGCGAAGGACAAGCGCCTTCAGGTCGACGGTCTGCTCGCCCGACACGGTGACCTTCGCCAGTTCCTTCCAGTCGTTCCCGTTGTTCTCGGAGAAGAGGGCAGTGAGCTGGCCGCCCTGTCCCACAGCCGCGCTGAAGGTCAGCGCGCCATCGAGATACACGTAGCTGCTCGGCATTCCGAACTCCAGCACGCCGGGCTTCGCCGCCTCCTTCACGTGGACGGCCGGGCGCTGCTGGTCTTCGGCGGTGCACGCCAGGTTGTCGGCAGTCAGGGCGCCGCCGCGAAACGCCCCGTCGGCGAGGGGCGCGTCGTACTCGCGGGTGCCGCTGCCCACACGGCCGGGGGCGATATCGCCGAGCTTGCGTTGGTACGCAAACACGTTCTCCTCGAGCTTAATACTACAACCGTACTTAGCTCGGGGCAGGTCTCCGACCGCCCCGAAACGCTTGACCGGAAGGTCTCAAAGGGCTGCGAATCCACGGGATTCGAGGAGACCTGTCGGTCCGGGGAGCGGCGGGGTCAGGAGACCCTCGCCGAGCACATTCGCCGTAAGTGCGGTTGTAGTATTAAGGCAGCCCGGTTCTTCGCCGCCGTTCATGTTGACGTTCAGTCCCTTGTTGAACCAGTTGCGCACCAGGCGTTCACCGGGCCGCAACTGAATGTTCACCTGATAGCCCATGGAGTGCGGACACTCGTACTCGAAGAGCGTGGAGCCGTCGTACTCTTGCATCGTGCTGGCCCAGCCGTGCGTCTTCGCCGGGAGCCAGCCATCCGCGCCGTAGAACGGGTTGTCTGCCAGCAGCACCGGGCCCTTCTTCCATCCCGTCCAACCATCGGCCCGCATGAAGTCGTACAGCTTCGCCTCGTTGCCCCGGTAGTCTGGGTGCTCCGCAAGCCAACCCTTGACAGCCGCAATGAGCTCCTCGACGCTAGCGATCTTCCCGTCGTCTTTGCGGAAGTAGTTGATCAGGGAGGCGTCGAGCATGTGCCACCCCCCGTCAAAGAACACCTCGGCCACGTTGTGCCTGTTGATGCTACGCCCCCGCGCCTGCAAGCCGACTGCGCGCGCCAACCCCTCGATGTTTGACGCCGCGCAGCAGCACATGCCGTACCCGTAGACGTTGAACGTCTTGATCGGGTCGTGCACACACTGATCGCCCTGCAGCCACTCCCGCGGCGGAGCGTCCTGATGGCGGAACTTCACGACCGAGTCCCAGACTGCCAGCGCCTTCTCTTCGTCGGTCATGCCGTCTCGGATGAACGACTTCTTCCACGCGTCGAGGCTCGAGACATCCGGCACTTTGTCGGAGACCAACTTGACATGGCTGACGACACCGGGTCCCGTCGCCAGCGTCACCGGCTGCGTAGACACCGGCGCCTTGACAAGTCGCATGCCACAGGTCGCACAGAAGGTCCACGCGGCCTCCACCGGATGACCGTTCGGGCAATGACCGGCGCCAAGCGCAGCGCCAGCGAGGAGCGCGGTGAGGGCAAGCATGTGCCAAATCGTGGTGAAGCGGGTCATGGGCCTCCTCCGTTCGGTCAGCGGCCAACTGGTGCGGACGCGCGCCGCACAGGGCCGCCGGCCCCCGGTGCACCCGCCCTACGGGAGGCGTCGGAGATTCGCAATTCTCGACGCGCGCGCTTCCTCCCTTCCCGTCCCGCAAGTCCGTGCACCTCTCGTGCTTGCCCCCAGTGACATGGCAGCGCCTCAGACGGGCGCGGACAGGGCAACGCGCGGCAGGCAGCAACTTCTCCTCAACTTCCCGGCGAAAGGGGCCGCCCGCCGCCCGACGAATACTGCGATTGGTGGCGCGACGAGAATCCACAACACGAACCGAGGAACCAGACGATGGGAGACAAAGGCGGCAAGAAAGACAAGGCGAAGGCCCAGAAGCAGAAGGCGCTGAAGGACCAGGCGGCGGCAAAGAAGAGGCAGCCAAAGACCCCGTAGCCGGAACGCGGGATCCGACCGCGACCAAACCGCAGTGCGTGCAGACACCGAGTTGACAAGACCCGGCGGGCCACACCGCGTGGCCCGCCGGGGGACGCGTGGTCGGGCGCTTTCAGCACGAGCGCGGCGGGAAATCGCGCGGTGTGCGCTGCAAGGGGCGGCGATCCCGGCAAGCGCCGACCGACGAACGCGCCTCACCTCGCCACAACGAACGGCTGGTGCCAGTAGCTCCAATGGGACCAGGCTCCTGCCGCATCCTGCTGGCGGGCGCGGGTAAAGTACACTGGCCCGGGGCTGAGCGATGTCCGCCCAGCCGCTGGGCCCCCGAACTCGCCGGTGCCAGCGGCGACGGCCAGCCGGCCGTCACCGACCTGCTTCGGGCGCGAGCGCCACACGACGTCTCGGCCGTCTGCATCGGCGGCTACCTCCACCTGCCAGGCGCACCAGCCGGGGTCGGGGGTCATGATGAGGACGGGGTTCGAGGTTGCTGTTAGCGGCCCAATGGGCTTGGTGCTCACCACGAAGTCGTCGTACCAACGGTACTGGTCGGCGGGTGAGCCCTGGTTCCAGTAGGCTTCGAGAAAGACGGCATTGAGGGTGTGGTCGGCGTAGGTGCCGCGGAAGTCCATGCCGTTGCGCTCAGTGTCGAGGCGGCCGTCCACCCACAGGGCGGCATAGCCGTCCTTCTGTCCGGGTGTGTTCAGCTTCAGCCGAGCCTCGACGCAGACCCACCGGCCCGACTCCTCGGTAGCGTGAATGCGGTTGCCGAGGCCTTGCTGCCCCTTCGCGTAGAAGCACTCCATCGACCTCCCACTGCCGCCGAGGGCCACCGCTTCCGAGCGCTTGCCATTCGCCGAGCCGACCGCCGGCTCGAGGCACCTCGACTAGGTAGCCTCCGGGCCGTCGAAGTTGTCGTACCAGAGGACCGCCGAATCGCCCTCGTGCGGCTGGACAGGCGCCAACACGACGCTGTCGATCCGCGGCGGAATCGGCTTGGCCTGCGCCCGCGCTGTGCAACCGCCTCCCGTTAGTAGAAGGAGAAGCTGAAGTGACTGAGTTGCTTGGGAGATCATGGGTCTTCCTCCTTGCTTGCGGTTAGAGGCTGCAGCCGGCAATCGTGCGAGCGCCCTCGTCACGGGCCCCGCATTGTACCCGACACGGCACCCGGCGAAGGTCCGTGCGTCTCGGGTACGGTCGAGAGCAACTTTCGACGCCGACGGTGGTCTCACCGTTCAGTACGCCTTCGACCGGATCTCCGACGTGTCGGTCCCCCTGGTCCACTGAGTCATGCCAATGCCCAAGTCCATCGCGCTCCTGTTGTCACTCCTTGCCGTGCTCCCGGCCTACGCGCAGCCGCCGGCGTGGGTCGGCGTCGAGAAGCCCGACCGCGTCACCAACGGGCTCGTCGCGCTGTACCTGCTCAAGGAGGGCTCCGGCGCCATCGCCAAAGACACCGCCGGGAAGGTGAAGTCGCTGGACCTGAACTTCAGCGACGCTTCCGGGGTGAAGTGGCTCCCCGAGGGCGGCGTGCAAGTCGCCGGAAGCGGCTCAGCACTCTGGACAGCCGGACCCGCAACGTCTCTCACGAAAGCCTTGCAGGCGACGAGCCAATTCACCGTGGAAGCCATCGTTGTCAATGCGAGCTTGGCGCAGACCGGGCCGGCACGGATTGTCTCGCTGTCCAAAGACCCAAGCGAGCGGAACTTCACGCTCGGTCAGGAGCACGACCACTACGTGGTTCGCCTGCGGACCAGCGCCACCGATGTCCAGGGCACGCCCGAGACCGGAACGGGCACGAAGACAGCGCTCCCCGTGCGTCAACATGTCGCAGTGACGTTCGGTGCGGGCGCGCTGTCCTTGTACATCAACGGGCAGTTGCATGTCTCCGAAGCTCGCGCCGGCGACCTGTCCAACTGGGACCCGAGCCTTCGCCTGGTCGTTGGCAACGAGGCAACGCTCGACCGGCAGTGGAACGGGAAGGTGGAGTTGGTTGCCGTCTACAGCCGCGCGTTGTCGGCTGCGGAGGTCAAACAGAACGTCGAGGCACTTGGGGATGAGTCGCTGATGCAAGTGCTTGAGGAGTAGCCACGGCGACGCAGCTCGCCCGCTACGTTCCCACCCAGATCGGGCTCGACCATGCCCGCTGGCCGTTCCGCTGCTCGACGCGAACGCGGTAGTGGGTCTCGCCTTGCAGCGGTTCGCTGTCTTCCCAGGCGCATTCAGCGGTGTAGGCCGACTCGGGGAAGAGCGGATGCACTTTCACTTTGTACGCGACGTGATGGTAGAGGTCGTTGCGCTCAGGCGAGCCAGGCTCAATGCCCGCGCGTTCATGCAGTGTCCGGATGCACTCCTCGCGGAACCACAGCTCCCGACTGCCCGCGGCGAAGTCGGCAACGCTGCCTGTCTCCTCAAGCTCGTTCATGCGCAAACGAAGCGCCGCGCCAGGGCCTGCCGCAAACTCAAAGACGTTCGCGTTCTGCGAGCGGTCTTGCAGTCGGTCGTGCGCTGTCAAGAAGGCGAAGGTTGCGTGCTCGCCGTGCAGGGCCGGTTGAGTCTGACCGGGCGTCGTCCAGCACGGCTCGAAGCCCAGTAGCTTCCCACCGCCAACCGTCAGTGCGCCGTTCCATCGCCGGTCCGGCATGGCCAGTTCGCCCGGTCGCGGCCCCCACCCAGCCTCGACCCGCAGCTTGAACCGCGAGCGTTCTCCGGGGCGCGGCAGGTCCCACGTCCCCTGGTGGCAGTGCGTGGCGAGCACGCGACCATTCCGCAGCAATTCAACGCGGTCGAGTGCGTACGAACCCACGACGCGGACGCGGATCTCGCGCTTGCCACCCGCAGGGATAACGCTTCCCATCACAGCGTCATTGACCCGAAAATCAAGCTGCATGCGGTCGCCCGTCACGCCGTACACGCGGCGCGCGCGGAGTGCTTTCCACAGCGCCTCCCGGGTCAGCTCCGTTGCCCACACCGCCGCCCGCCCCTGCCCGAAGTGACCCGGCATCTCGCCCCAATTGTCGGTGCTGGCGATGCACCCGAGACGCAACCCGCGGTCCAACGCCGCCTGCCACGTTCCCGGATAGCTGCTGGGGCCCATGTGCGGGTTCTGCCGCATCGGCACCCACTCGTCATCGATCTCCGAGCAACCGTGGATCGAGTAGATCTCGCAGAAGGGCGACAAGTCCGGGTCGAACACCGCCCAATCCCGCCCGCGCACCCCAGGCCGGTAGGCAACGTGGTGCGGGATGGCCAACGCCTCGCGACCGCGAAGACAGTCATACAACTCGCCAACCGTGTCCACCCGGAAGAGCGGCAGCCCTTCCGACAGTGCGTACACGTTGTGGTCCCCCGACGAGCCGTCCCCCTGCCACTCGTACCCGGGGAACGTCACAAACTCCCCCGGCCGGTTGAGCGCCCGCGTCGCAGCTTGCACTTCCGCCCACTCGGCGTCCAGCCGCCGCGGCGACTTCCAGCCTTCCAGGATGAGCTTGTGCGGGCGGTCGCTCTCTGCCAAGTGGCCGCCTTCCTGGAAGGCTGACGCCTCCGCCGTGTAGTACGCCGCCGCGTAGAAGTCGAGGTGCGAGGCAGCGCGCTCCAACGCGGTCGCAATGCGAGCTGGGGCTTCGCCCGCGAGGTGATTGGGAAACTGGTACGTATTGTCGTGGGTCTCGCCCCAGAAGAGGTTGTAGTCAGGCACGGCGCAGCCTCCCGCGGTTCCTACCCGATCTTCGTTCCTTCCCGAAGCCACGCCTCGCCAGTTGACGGGTCAATGCGCATTCGGTAGCGCGAAGGCAGTCCCGCGAAGCCAACCAGCAGCGGAGCGCGATCGGTGTGCGCCAGGTACGTCGGAATCGTCAACGGCTCGGCCTCGTACCCTTCGCGGTCCGACAGCACGCACGTCACTCGCGCCAGATCCGCGCGCACCTGGCATCGCTTGGTTGGCTTCACACCGCCAAACAGGATGTTAGGCGTGAGGATCTCTCGCTCGGAAGTTCGCCAAACATAGCGAGGGAGCACCGTGATGTAGGCGCCGGTGTCGACGGCCCCCTCATAAGTCTCGGACTCCGTGCCGTCAGTCAGTCGCATCCGCGCGTCCACAACGAGACGCACCACTGGCAACGGACTGCCGAGATACCGGACGTTGGGGTGATCGTGGACTTGGAACCGGAGGGACAGGGGCGTCACAGGACCATGTCCAGACCGAAGATGTAGAATGCAGAGATCCCCTTCTCATCCCTCCCGGTGTTCCTCGCAGCCTCGCGCTTCGCCCTGCCTAAGGCCGGGTGTGCGGCCACAACTCGCCCCTCTGACACTGCGACCCAGTGGTTGGGGTACTTCTCCGTCAGTTCGGCCAGATGCGCATCCTTCCAGTCGACATCTGCGTAGTAGGTCTTCCTGTTGGTCACGACGGCAATGGCAGTCACAGCCCACCACCTCCCACGATCGTCCGTCCTAGCATAAGGCCCGTCAACACTGTAACTTACCGGACCGAAGGCGCTTTGTCAACTCGGCGACGTCGTCTCCCAACAGCCAAGCGCCTCGCAGGCGCGCGAAGGAGTCTCGGCACGTGGCGGCGAACTGGAACCAAGCTACACTACGAGGAGTACCACCATGCCAACCACTCTTGACGGTCCCGCTACTTCCGCCTTCACCCCGCTGTCCTTCCGCGGCAACCTATCGCTCGCCCAGCTCGCGGAAGCCGGTTGCTCCGAGCAGATGTCCGCCAACGCGGCGCACGCCCCAACCGGCGCCTGCGTTGCCTGGGGCATCCCGTTCGAGGTCAAGCGTCCCCTGCTGATCCAAGACAAGCCGGTCACCGTCAAGCTGGGCGACGTGAAGGCGCCTTGGCTCGTCTTCATGCACACGTCCGACCTCCGGCACTTCGACGCGGACGCCGTCGACGACCCCAGGCGTCGGGGCGAAGGGCGCCTCAGCGAGCACGCTGCCAACTACGTCGTCGTCTACGCCGACGGTTCTGAGCAGTCGGTGCCCATCCTCCGGCGCCGCCAGCTTGGCATGTTCCAGCGGCGGTGGGGCGAGAACTGCTTCGAGGCGGTGGCGCACTTGAAGCACCGGCCGGTGCCCGCCAACCACGAGCAGCCAACGCCCGGCTGGGGACATAGCCAGACGCGCGCGTCCACACGCGACGGCGGCCCGTGGGTGAACTGGCTGTGGGCGTGGGAGAACCCGCATCCGCGCAAGCTCATTGCGGCGATTCGTTTCGAGCCGGTCAGCGGGAGGGTGCTCATCTCGGGCGTATCGGCAGGCGCTGCGTCGGAGCATCCGCTCCGCTGGCGATCACGGCGAAAGGCAGTGCTGACGCTCCCCAAAGGCGAGCCGCTCTCCCCTGCCCTTGACGACAACGGCCTGTTGGCGCAAGTCCAGCTCGACATGGGGCAGGTGATCTCGGCGGTTCGCCGGCCCGTGTATCCGGCCGACTGCTGGGCGCGCACCTACAACAACGCTTTGCCGGAAGTCTCGGAGTGCGAGGTGTTGGTCGAGTACACAGCCCACCCGGACGCCCGTTTCCATCTGGCCGACGGCAAGACCGTTCCCGTTGGGCGCCTTGAGGACAAGGGCAAGGCCGGCACGCTCCGCACCGTGGCTCCGGCGACTCAGCGCGTGACATTGCGGGCAGTCGAGAAGGAGACGGGGCGAGCTGTCCCGGTCAAGCTGCACCTGCACGGCGAGGCGGGAGAGTACCTGGCGCCCGTCGACCGGCACCGGCTCCCAAACGCCTCGTGGTTCGAGGACTACAGCGTCGACTTCCTCCACGCGGGCACCCACTGGTGCACGTACATTCCCGGCGAGACCACGGTGGACCTGCCCCTTGGGCAGGTGTACCTGGAGGTGTCAAAGGGCTTTGAGATCAAACCGGTCCGCAAAGTGCTCCGAGTGACGCCGCAGACCACGAAGGTGGTCGTCGAGATCGAGAAGGTGCTGCCGTGGCGCGAGAGAGGCTGGGTGAGTGCTGACACACATGTGCACTTCCTGTCTCCCACCTCGGCGTTGTTGGAGGGCTCCGGCGAGGGCGTCAACGTGGTCAACCTGTTGGCCAGCCAGTGGGGCGAGCTGATGACCAACGTTGGCGATTTCGACGGCAAGACCACGCACGGCGCGAGGGAGGCAGGCGGCGATGGCGAGTACTTGGTGCGAGTCGGCACCGAGAACCGCCAGCACGTGCTCGGTCACATCTCGCTGATCGGCTACGAAGGGAGAGTCATCGCACCGATGACCACCGGCGGCCCTGACGAGTCCGCTCTGGGCGACCCGGTCGAGTGCCTCCTCACCGAGTGGGCGCGACAGTGCAAGCAGAGAGAAGGCGTCGTCGTCCTGCCGCATTTCCCCAACCCGCGGGCCGAGCATGCGGCGAGTGTCGTCAGCGGCGACATCGACGCTGTGGAGATGACTTCGTGGGGCAACCTCTACGCGGGGATCGATCCGTACTCGTTGGCCGACTGGTACCGATACCTCAACTGCGGTTACCGGATCGCCGCCGTCGGCGGCACCGACAAGATGACTGCGAATACCGCCGTGGGCGCCGTCCGCACGTATGCCCAGGTCGCGCCGGAACAGGGCTTCTCCTACGACGCCTGGAAGGACGCGGTGCGCGCCGGTCGGACGTTTGTGACGTACGGGCCGCTGTTGGAGTGGCAGGTGGACGGTCATTCGCCGGGCAAGCAGATTGAGATGACCTCGACTGGCGGCACCGTGGACGTGACCTGGAACGCGGCCACCGTCACCGTTCCCATGTCTCGAATCGAGCTGATCGTCAACGGTGAAGTGCGCGAGAGCCGCGCGGTGCGAAAGTGGGGGGATGCCGGCCAGTGGTCCGTCAGACTCGACCGCAGCTCTTGGCTGGCGCTGCTTGTTCGCGGCCACTACCCCGACAAGCCGGAGATCATCGCCGCCCATTCCTCTCCAACCATGGTCAACATCGAGGGGTCTCAGTTGCTCGCCGCCGCCGACGCCGTGACCATCCTCGACCAGATCGAGGGCGCCCTCGCCTACCTCGACACCGTCGGGACCCGGGCAGAGACGAAGGCGTACAAACGCATGCGCCTCGTCCTCACCGGCGCCCACCGCAGCCTGCACAACCGCATGCACCAGCGAGGCGACTACCACAAGCACACGCCGGTGGACGATCATCCGGCGCACCATGGCTGACCGCTCACTCACCCCTCCTCTCCCCTCGAGAGCCATACTGAGCACATTCCAGAGAGAGCGGAGCGAACGCGATGATCTCCCACTCGTACCTCGTCGAGGGACTCAATGCTCTGAGTCGCGCCCAGGTCACCGACTACTTCTGCGACGGGCATAGAGGCGCCGCCATCCTCTCGGCGTACTACCTCTGCGCCGAGAACGAGACAGACGCTGGCGTGTCCGAGCTGATTGCGGGTATTGTCGACGACCACTGGAGCGGAACGGCCCTGTGCGCACCGTTCCCAGAGGAAGCCGCTGACCCCGCCCTGCTGAGTCAGGTCGAGGAGGCCCTGGCAGCAAGCATCGGCGACCTGCGCCAAGTCGGACACAACGTGATCTTCGCCTCTCTCGCCCTCAAAGCGTTCCGCCAGCTCCCCGAAGCGATCACACCGTCGCGCGTCGCCGGCGTCTGCCGGTTGATCGAGGCGTTCGCGGAGACGACCGACATCGCGCTTGAGGAGCAGGACGCGTTCCCGTCCCCCGACACTTGCGAGGACGTGGCGGAGTTTGCCTTGCGGGAGTACGTTCGCACAGCCCGTGCATTCATCGGTCGCGGTCAAGGCTGGACCGGTCACATGCTCACCTTCGGTCGCGCGTTGGTCGACCTGCACCAACTGGGCTACCGCGACTTGGCCGTCAGCGGGCACCACGCCTTCAGGCAGTATGTGAAGCGCACGCGCATGGGGCCGCAGGACACCGACCGGCCGCGGCCCGAGCATGCTCCCAACGGCCTCGGCCCGCGGACCCGTGCCTACTGGGAGAGGCGCCGCGCCGCGGATCCGTCACTGGGGCACAACCTGAAATACCCCTACGGCTACTGCGGACTGACGGCGATTGCTCGCGATCCGGCGCTACTTCGGCAGTGCGCCAGTGAAGCGTTTCGCGTCCTGTGAGCGCTGCCCTTTCTCGCTCACCTCAGCCAGGTCCACAGGCACGTCACCTCGCCGCTTGCTTTCGTCTGCCGCTTCCATGAACGCGTAGATCTCCAGCGTCTCCTGAGGACCCACCGGCCCGACTCCCGTGCGGAAGAGCTTCACGATCTCGACCAGCAGCGGGCGGTGGCCGCTGTAGCCGCCGCTCTGCTCACTCCCCTTCTCGCCAAAGGCCGTCCCCCCGTAGTTGCCTTTGTCCTGCCGGAGACCGCGATACGTGCCGACCCGGCCGTCCTTCCACACCCCAACCGCGACATCGGTCCCCGCGGCGCTGACTCACGTGACCGTCTCACAGCGACAGCTTGAGCGAACCCGACGGAGGGTCCGCACTGCGGATCTTCGCCTGGACACGCGCACCTGGCTTGAGCGGTTGCGAGGTGCCAAGGTAGGCGCCGATGCCCCACTTGGCTAACTCGACGCGGTACCCTCCGCGGACAGGCGCCAAGACGACTGCCTCCAGGGGGGTGTCTTTGTGGGTGCATTCCAGGTGCACGAGAAGATAGTGCAGGACCGCGGCCGACTCGGCGCGCGACACTTGGCGTGCCACTTCCTCGGCGCGAGCAAGCACTTTGAGCAGCTCCTCCTGGGTGTACGGCAGCTCGTCGCCGGCGAGGTGCGCGCAGAGCTGGCGCTGCATGACCAGGTCCGCGTATCGCCGCAGCGGCGAGGTCACCTGCGTGTAGGGCGAGGCGCCCAGACCGAAGTGGTTCCCGGGGTGAAGCGACAGCCGCGCAGGGCGCAGGAGCTTGCGGGCTTGGTCGAACTGCACCGGATCGTACTCCTCCATGGCAGGGAGGTCCTCGGTGGGGGCGTCCTGCGTCCGGAAGATCAGTGGGATTTGTTGGTCGCGGGCAATCCTGGCAGCCACTGAGTTCGCCAGGATCATGCACTCTGCAACGAGGTTGCGGCTGGGCGACTTGCGGTCGATCTCCTTGACGTCGACCTCGCCGTCAACGACGCGGACCTTCCACTCAGGTCGCTCGAAGGTCAGCGCTCCCCACGACTTGCGCTGTCGGCGGAGGGCGCCCGCAAGGCGCGAGAGCTGGTCGAGCTTGGCAGCGGTCTGGTCAGACACGTCGGACACGTCCACCGGATCGGGCGCTCCGTGACCCGGGCCGGCGCTGCCAGCGTGGCCCAGGGCAATGTCTGCCTGGTCGTAGTGGAGTCGCTGCGTCACGGTCAGGGCGACACGTCGAACGGCGACTTGATGGATCTCGCCTTCGTCGCTCAGGAGCACCTCAAACCGGACCGCGGGCCTGACCTGCCCTGCATGCAGACTGGCCAGATCGCACGAAAGGCGCTCGGGCAACATGCAGACGGACCGCCGGGGCAGGTACGCGGTGGTCGCGCGGCGACCGGCTTCGATGTCCAGCAGGTCCCCGGGCTGCACGAAGTGGGCCACGTCTGCGATGTCGATGGCAAGGCGCCAGTCATCTCCGTCACACGCAATGGACAGGGCGTCATCCACTTCCCGCGTCTCCGGGTCGTCCAGACTGAAGTCGGCACAAACCGGCTCTTCCGCCGGCTGGTACGGCGGCAGCGCGTCCGCGGCTTCGACCACCGTCGGTGGAAGTGTCAGCGCGATCCCTGAAAGCGCCAGGTAGCGGTCGGTGTCGGCAGGCAGCCGCTGACCGCTCACCAAGACCCGATAGGCTGCTTCGTTCGCGTCGAGGAAGGGCGCCACTTGTTGCAGCAGTGCCTCAGCACCGGCATCGTCGCTGCGCCGGTAGAGCCAGTTCTCCACGCGGTCCAGCGTGGCCTGCACGTCCGCAGGCGCCTCGTGGGGCGGCGCCCCGCGGAGCGCATTGCGGAGCCACTCCTGGGCGATCCCACGCTCTCGTTCTCGCGCCTCGACTTGCCGTTCCTGGGCAAGCAGCTCTTCGAGCTGCTCCTCGCTGCGCCGCACCCAGGCCGTTCCCTTGCGCTTGAAGTGCCGGCGGTCCGAGGCCAGCGTCCTCCACATGGCCGACTTCTCAAGCGGCCCCGCTTCGTCGAAGTACAGGGCACTCAGCTCGGCGGTCTCGAACTCGGTCTGTCCTTCCCCCACCGTCTCCCAGAGCAGCGGGAGGTCGATCTCGCCCTGCCGCTGCTCAATCTCGGCAGCCAGTGTCTCTCGCGCAGAATTCCAGGCAGTGGCGTCAGCGACCGTAACACGATGAGACCAGAGCACACGGTGGTCGGCAACCTTCCCGCGCTTCCCGTCTTCATCGATGACCTGAAGACGCCCTTTCCCCCTCTCGACGACGCACGCCAAGCGGAGCTGGTCACCGTCCTGGTACTCAATGAGGGAACCGTCGAAGTCTGCCATGGGATCATTCATGCCCGCCCGTTGGTTGGGCACCACGTCAAGCCGGATGGAACGCCGCACCATTCCGCTCAAACCCCAGGGATTTGAGGTTCATCCGGCAAATGCGTACTTGCGCAGCCGAGAACGCTCCATTCGCACCGGGCGACGCCGAGCAGGCCCTTAGCCCGGAGGGCTTGCCGTGTCTCAGCCCGGTTGCTTCAGCACCGGGAAACGGAGTGTGCGACGCGTCCCCCCGGCCCGTTCACGGGCTTTGCCGCCAGTGCGGAGCGCGCGCTCGGAACCCCGTGAACGGGGTGAAAGACGGGCGTTCGTTGGCGGCTCTGTCCTTCCCGGCGGTAAACCGACCGGGCTGAGACACGGCAAGCCCTCCGGGCTAAGGGCGAGTACGCATTTGCCGGATGAACCGGATTTGATCGGAATAGTGCAGATCGGAATCAGGGACGACGACCGAAGAAGCTGACGTTCCAGCAAGAGCCCCTCCCCGCAGACAGCCCTCCCTTTCAGGCAGACCCGGGTTACTCAGGTCTACGGCTTGTCTCCTCGCAGCGCTGCCACAGCGTAGCGGAGGCCCTTCTGCAGCTCCTCCTGCGTGACAGAACCCCCTCTGAACTTGGATTGGAGCATCAGATTCAGCTCTGCGAGGATGTGCGGTCGGCTGTACCCGGCTTCCTGCCACTCGTCAATCTGCTGGTACAGCCGCTCAAGACGGTAGCCCGGAATGGTGTCGATGTGTCGAGAGACAAGCTCGACGACTTGCTCGGGTTCGGTCGTTTCGGTCTCCTTGCCGTCTTCAGGGTCAACCGTCAGGAACGTGCCCACGCGCGGTCGGTAGGCGATGTTGATCTGGTTCGTCGAGCCCCCCGGGCTCTCATAGATCACGGCAAGGTTGAGGGTCTTATCGCCGGTAGCGTCCCACTCGGACGCCCTTGTGCGGAGGTTCCCGTACGCCACTTTGCCGGCAAACGGCACCATCATCCGATCCAGCCTCGCAACCAAGCCCTCAAAAGCCGTACCCGCCGGTTCACTCATTCATGTGGTACCTCGGTATTCGGTGTTCGCGCAACCGCGGCGGTGCCCAGGCGCCCGGTGCGTACCTCTCAGGAATCTCGGCGCAAGGCCTCCGAGCGATTCTCAGCTTCACGACTTTGCGCGTCCAGTTGCGCCACTGACTTGCAGAGGCCGGCCAGGCGCTTCGTCTTCACGCGGTCCTCCAAGTACATCTGGTAGACAACTCGGCCCATATCCTGGAACAGGTCCAGCTTCCGGCTCTCCAACCGGCGATGCTCTGCACCTGCCGACTGAATGCGCAGCGCAGCGACGAGCCTCCGGCAGACCGCACCCATACCTCCGCCGACGCGTGCGACGACCGACCACGCGAATGTACCCGCCGACAGGCTGCGTCCGTTAGCTGTTGTGCCAAGCATCAGAAGGTCTCCGTAGAGGGTGTGCGCAAGTGCGGTGCCGTGAGCCCCGTCGGCCTACGGGTTCGGTGTGCTCTCGCGCGGGACGACGGCCTCTGCCGCTTTCAGGAACGGCGTGAACAGGTCGATGGGCACCGGGAAGATTGTCGTCGAGTTGTGCTCGGTGGCGACCTCAGTCAGGGTCTGCAGGAAGCGCAACTGGACGGCAGAGGGGTGCTTACCGATGATCTCCGCCGCCTGAGCCAGTTTTTCCGCCGCCTGGAACTCGCCCTCGGCGGCGATGATCTTCGCCCGCCGCTCACGTTCAGCCTCGGCCTGCTTCGCCATGGCGCGCTTCATCGTGTCGGGTAGCTCGACATCCTTGATCTCAACCGTGCTCACCTTGATGCCCCACGGATCGGTGTGCTCGTCGATGATCTGCTGCAACCGGCTGTTGATGTGCTCCCGCTCGGACAGCAGCGAGTCCAGCTCTCCCTGACCGACAACGCTGCGCAGGGTGGTCTGCGCGATCTGCGCCGTCGCCATGATGTAGTTCTCGACCGCGACCACGGAGTCCTCCGGGTTCATCACCCGGAAGTATACAACGGCGTTCACGGACACCGGCACGTTGTCCTTTGTGATCACTTCCTGCTTGGGCACGTCCATCGTGACGACCCGCAGGTCGACCTTGAGCATCCTGTCGACCACCGGGATGATGAAGATGATCCCCGGTCCCTTGGCGGGCCGCTGCAGTCGTCCCAGCCGAAAGATGACCGCGCGCTCATACTCCCGCAGGACCTTTACGGCCTGCCCGAGAATGATGGCGGCAAACACTACTACGCCGACGATTGCTTCCATGATGAGCCTCCTTAGATTTGTGCGGCTGACCGCCGCGTTGCAGAACCGGCAATCAACTTACTTCGCCGACAGAGCCTCCACCGTCAGCTCCATGCCGTCCACCTCGACGACACGTACCTTCTCCCCCTTGGCGATGCTGCCACCCGGAGCACGCGCGTTCCAGTATTCGCCGCGAACAAAGACGGTCCCTTCCGGGTCCAGCGCGGTTCGGGCCTTGCCGCTGAGGCCGACCATCCCCTCTCTTCCCGTCGAGACCTTGTTGAGCTGTGCGCGAATGCCGTAGCTGATCGCGAAGACGAAGAACCCGACGCTGGCCGCAGCCATGGTGAGGATGACCGGCAGCGACACGCGCAGCGCAGGGATATCGGCCTGCACCAGCATCAGTGAACCAAGCAAGAACGCCATCACTCCCCCTACAGTCAGGGCGCCATGACTCGGCACCTTGATGTCGGCCAGCATCAGCCCAATGCCCAACACGATCAGGGCGGCGCCGGCCCAGTTGATCGGCAGTGCGGAGAACGCGAACAGCGCCAGGATCAGGCACACGCCCCCGATGACTCCGGGCCAGATGGCTCCCGGGTTGGTCAACTCGTGGATGAGACCATAGAGTGCGAGCAGCCACAGGACGTAGGCGATGTTCGGGTGCGCGAGGCGGTTCAGCAACTGCTCCTGCCAGGTCAGCGGCACGTCCCGCACCTTCGCGCCCTTCGTCGCCAGCGTGACCTCCGAGGCCGCCAGCCTGACCTTGCGCCCGTCGATCTTCGCGAGCAGGTCGCTGGTGTCCTTGGCAATCAGGTCGACGACGTTCAACTTGAGGGCCTCGTCGGCCGTGGCGGAGACGCTCTTGCGCACGGCCTGCTCGACCCATTTGACGTTGCGGTGTCGTTCCTCCGCCATACCCCGGGCGTAAGACGCCGCGTAGTTCTCCCACTTCTGGCTCATGACCTTGGAGAACTGCTGCTGCTCGTCGCCACCACCGCCGCCGGGAACCGGGTGGGCAGCTCCGATGTGAGTCCCCGGCATCATGGCCGCGACGTGGCTTGCCATGGTGATGAACACTCCCGCGGAGACGGCCCCCGCGCCCCGGGGCGCAACGTACACGACCACCGGCACCCGGGCGTTCATAATGTGTGAAGTGATCTCTTTGGTCGAGCTCATCAGCCCGCCGGGGGTGTCCATCTGGAGGATGAGGCACTGGGCCTTCGAGTCCGTCGCCCGGTCGATGCCGCGAGCGATGTACCGAGAAACGACGGGGTTGATGATGTCGTCGCTCAACGTCACGCGGATCACCGTCGAGGCGCTCGCGGGGAGCCCCGCCGAAGCGAACACCATCCACACGGTCAGAAAAGCGATAGAGGCCAAGGGCAGCCGCGGCGCGGCAACCGACAGCCGACGTTCTCGTGGATAGCGGTGGGAACTCATCTGGATTGGCGACACACTCACTGCGCTCCGCCCTACTGAACGAAGCATACTGTAGCGACATGGCCCTGTCAAGACGGCGGGCTGCCGCTGACGGACCCCCTGCACTACTATCCTCCAGAACGTTGTCTTCCTGCGCAGATTTCGTGCACCGTTTACCGTGCACCGGCCGCCGTGAACGGTGCACGGTCCACGGTCCACGAAGGGGCAGATCCCGTCTTTGGTTGTGGCACCAGCCGCGATGAGTCTGTCCACCAAGGAAGGGAACCGCAGCCGCGCGCCGAATCAAGGACTCGTCCGGACCCCGTGTTTCCCGGAGCTGGTGTTTACGCGACGCTTACGGGCTTGTACAATCGTTACCGCGCGCGAATCACGGCCGGGCGCCGGGTGCTCCGACTTGGCACCACCCGACTTCTCTCGCTCGAATCCGCTGCAACCACCCTGTGGAGGAAGACGAAAATGGCTGCCATCGGCGACTACGAGATCGGCGACGAACTGGGTCAAGGACCTCTCGGCAAGATCTACAAGGCAACGCAGATGTCCACCGGCCAGACGGTGGTGTTCCGTGGCTTCACCAAGCCGGACACTGCGGATGACGCGCTTTGGGCGCACTGCATCCGGCGCTACACCGAAGAGCTGACCAGAGCCAAGGCGCTGGACCATCCCAACATCGCCTCGATCTACGACTTCGGGGCCCTCGAGCACATCTACTGGGTCGCCAGCGAGTTCTTCACGGGACAGGCGCTGGTCAGCGTACTGGACGCGGAGGGCAGGAAGGACTTGCTGTTCCTGACGACCCTGTACGAGCAGTTAGGTTCTGCCTTGGACCACGCCCTTGCACAGGGGTTGACCC